>OATU01000970.1_pt1 | contig 20290 bp, 15 predicted proteins | sample 1516711 | NCBI WGS metagenome assembly OATU01 (sample SAMEA2579971, study PRJEB22360) | human gut metagenome | biome: human gut; feature: human-associated habitat; material: faeces | place: Denmark | collected 2008/2010 | reverse complement strand
TCCTTAATGTCCCCCCCGGCGGGCGCGATCGCCGGCGCCGCCGCTCCGCTCGTGAGCTTCCTGCTGTCCGGCATGCCGATGCTGGCGATGCTGCCGCTCATGATGGTCGAACTGTGCGCATACGGCCTGGTAGCCGGTCTGCTGCGCGGCATCAAGCTGCCGAGCCTGGCGAAGGTGGTCATCGCACAGCTCGCCGGACGTGTGGTGCTGACCGCAGCCACCGCGATCGCCGTGTTCGCGTTCGGTTCCAGCAAGGCCATCGCCGCCACATGGACGAGCGACCTGGCCGCCGGCCTGCCCGGTCTCGCGCTGCAGTGGGCGCTGATTCCGCTCGCCGCCTACTGGACCGAGTCGCTGATCGCCAAGCGCAACCACTGATATGACGTTTGCCCGGCCACGTTCTGGGCAAACGCGTGATATGCGGGAGCCGAGCCGTTAAGCTCGGCTCCCGTTACTTATAGGAGGACTACGTAGGAGTTTTACGAAGGGGAAGCGGTCATGATCGCAGGAGTGTCCATCACCACATTGCTGCTGGTGCTTGTCGCCGGAATCGGCGCGGGATTCGTCGGATACGCGGTAGGCGCGTCCTCGCTGATCTCCTATCCTGCGCTGCTGGCGTTCGGCATTCCGCCCGTGCTGTCCAACACCACGAACACGGTGGGCGTATGCGGCACCGGCATCGGCGGCCTGCTCTCCGCCCGCAAGGAGCTCAAAGGCCAAGGCAGACGCGTGGCCGTCTACGCGTGCATCGGACTGGTCGGCGGCATCATCGGCGGCCTGCTGCTGCTCGAACTGCCGGCGAAGGTCTTCGAATTCGCCGTGCCGCCGCTCATCCTGTTCAGCGCGCTTATCATCGCGCTCAACCCACGTAAGAAAGCTGCCGCGCGCGACGCCGTGGCGCAGGCGCTGCCGCAATCGCATCAAGGTGAGCGGGCCGCACGAATCGCCAGCAAAACGGCGGACGGCACATTGCGCAACGATCCATGGTGGCTGTGGGCGGGCGTGAGTTTCGTCGGCGTGTATTCCGGCTATTTCGGCGCCGCCGCCGGCACGCTCGCCCTGGCCATCCTCGACTTGGGCAAAATCGGCCCGTTCCACCAGATCAACGCGCTGAAAACCGTGGTCGGCTTCGGCGCGAACATCTCCGCCGCGATCATGTTCATCTGCCGTGGCTCCGTCTACTGGCCGTTCGCCATCGCCATGTGCCTGGGCTGCATCATCGGCAGTTCCATCGCCCCTCCGGTCACACGCCATATCCCCGAGAACATCATGCGCGCCGCCGCCGTGCTCACCGGCATCGTCCTCGCCGTCAAGCTTGGCTGTAGCACCTATTTCTAAAAGCCTTTGGTTCCGGAGTGTGGCGTGTGACCGTGCGGCTGCGCTCCGGAACGACAATTTCCGGTTCCTCGTGTGCCGAGATTCGTCTTGGCCTGGTGACTTGCGGCGGGTTTGTTCCCAAGCGGGTGTTCCGTAGGTGGTTTTTCGCTTCCGTAGGTGGTTGCCGGAGGAAAGGCGTTTGAGAAACGGCTTAAATTAAGCCATTCTCAGACACCAATACCAGAACCAACCACCTACGGAACCACAAAACCACCTACGGAATTGAGTCTGGCAACGGTGTTTGGCGCTTTTACTGAAGATGGTGAAAAACGGTATATGCCGCTTCGAGTGGCTCGATTATTTCGAATATCTGAAAAGAGTAGGAACCCCCCATTAGATAAGTGTCGATAGTGCCCGCATGACGATATCTACATCCTTGTTTTCCAGCTCGCGAATGACGTGCAGATAGGTTTCCTGAGTTGTAGTCATGCTGGCATGGCCTAGACGGCGTGACACGCTGGCGATCGATACGCCGGCGAACAGCAGCAGCGATGCGTGTGTATGGCGCAGACCATGGACGGAAATAACTGGCACGTCCACGTTTCTGCAATGTTTTGCAAGCACGTCGTTGGCTGTTGAGTTGTAGACCTTGCCGTGCACGAAAATAGGTTTATCATGCGGAAGATCCTTGAGTAATCCAGACATTTGCATGATGAGTTGCCAGTCGAGTTGCACTTTACGCACGGACGATTCGTTTTTCGTGGGTACGAAACCGCCGCCGTTTTTATAATCCCAAGTTTTGTTGACGGAAAGCGTCTGGTGTGCGAAATCAAAGTCATCGGGTGTGAGCCCAAGCGCCTCAGAGAATCGGAGTCCGGTTTTCGCGATAAGGAGGATAAGCCAATCCCAGCTTGCCTCGGCCCCAAGATCAAGGTCCGCGAGCATGGCATGCAGCTCGAATTGGTTGAGGTACTTCATTTTCTTAATGCGTGGCTGCTTGCCTTTGATGATGACTTTACGCGTTGGATCACGGGGTATGAGTCCTTCGTCAACGGCATCGAGAATGGCGCCTTTGATCTGATGGTGAAAATCCATGGTGGTTTGGCGCTCATGATGCTGTGCATATCCGTTGATGAGCTGCTGGTATGCGGTTCGATCCATATCGGTGAGTCTGAGTTCAGGGATGAGCTTGCCGAGCCAGGATTGCGTAAGTCGATATTTGCCCATGGTCACGTCTCTGATGGCGCCTTCCTTGTACGTTCTCACCCACTGGGCGTAGTAGTCGCAGAACAGCGATTCTGATGTGATGGTTTCCTGCATGAGATGCGCCTTTCTGAAAATAGGGGATTGGCGCAGCCATCATACTTACGCTGATGAAGGGTGATGAGCGAGTCCAGACGGTCGAAGAACGCGCCGATTCGGCGTTGCTCTGCAAGCGATGGGGCTATTATCTCAGATGACATAATAATCTCAGGGGTTACTCTTTTTTGACTGTTTGATGATCCTGAAGAGCAACTCTCAAGGTAGGCAGTGATTCGCTCTGACAGTAACGATATCTTAATAAAACTCAAATCAGAAGAATGAGAAGAAAATGGCACAAATTCAGAAGAGCAAACAGCATTTGCTTCAGGGCGAGGAACATGCCAAATCCTTTTTTTCCTCACATTCAATTTGTTTACAAGTAAACAAGGACGGTCAACAATCTTTCTTAGACTATTCATCGAATTACCAATAACGGTTTCAGCCGTTTCATTGTTATCAAAAGCCGGCATACTGTATTCCGTAAATTCTTCATTCGGTGTTTCCAACGGATTAATGGTTCTCGATAGCTGTTCGCATGTGCTCGACAGCTTACGCTGTTCCCAAGCGGGGGTGCGGTATTCTTGTGAAAGATGTGCAGTCGCTCGTGGAACCGAGCTTTTTGCCGGTGTCGCAATGAGGAGGGATAGATGAACAAGCAGCAGCTCGCTTCGAAGATTTGGGAATCCGCCAATAAGATGCGTTCCAAGATCGAGGCGAACGAATACAAGGATTACATTCTTGGCTTCATCTTTTATAAGTTCCTTTCCGAAACCGAGCTGATGCGCTTGAAAGCCAGTGATTTTACTGACGAGCAGCTGCCGCAGCTCACGGAGGATAATCCGGACATTGTGGAATTCGTGCAGGGTGAGTGCGGCTACTTCATCGCCTATGACAACCTGTTTTCCACATGGGTCAAGCAGGGCAACGATTTCGAGATTTCCAATGTGCGTGATGCGCTTTCGGCGTTCTCCCGCAATATCAATCCTGCGCATAGGAAAGTGTTCGACGGTATTTTCGACACGTTGCAGACTGGGCTTTCCAAACTTGGCACCGACGCGAGAAGCCAGTCCAAGGCCGCGCGAGATTTGATTTATCTCATTAAAGACATTCCGATGGATGGGCGTCAGGATTATGACGTGCTTGGTTTCATCTACGAGTACCTCATCAGCAATTTCGCCGCCAATGCAGGCAAGAAGGCCGGCGAGTTCTACACGCCTTCCGAAGTCTCTCAGCTGATGAGCGAAATCGTCGCCTGGCATTTGCAGGGGCGCGAGCAGATCAAGATCTACGATCCGACATCCGGCTCCGGTTCCTTGCTGATTCATATCGGCCAGGCTGTGGCTCGGCGCAACGGCAATCCGGATTCCATCATGTATTACGCGCAGGAGCTTAAGGAGAACACCTATAACCTCACGCGTATGAATCTGGTGATGCGTGGCATTCTTCCCGATAACATCGTTGCCCGCAACGGCGACACTCTGGAGGACGACTGGCCGTGGTTCGACACGTTGGAGAACAAGGAGGAGACCTACAATCCGTTGTTCGTGGATGCGGTGGTTTCCAATCCGCCCTACTCGCAGAATTGGGATCCCACTGATAAGGAGATCGATCCGCGCTTCAGTTATGGCATAGCTCCGAAATCCAAGGCGGATTATGCGTTCCTGCTCCACGACTTGTACCATCTGCGTGCCGATGGCATTATGACCATCGTTCTGCCGCATGGCGTGCTGTTCCGCGGCGGCGAGGAAGGTCAGATTCGTAAGAATCTGATTGAGAACCGTCATATTCAGGCGATTATTGGTCTACCGGCGAATATTTTCTTCGGTACGGGTATCCCCACCATCGTGATGGTGTTGCGCAAAAAACGTGACGACGACAAGGTGCTCATCGTTGATGCGTCCAAACATTTCATCAAGGACGGCAAGAACAATAAGCTACAGGCTTCTGATATCAAACGCATTGTCGATGTGGTGTCGAACAATCGCACGGTACCCAAGTTCAGCCGTCTGGTGTCCATCGATGAGATTCGTGCCAATGATTACAACCTCAACATTCCCCGTTATGTCGATTCATCCGAGGATGCGGAGACGTGGGATGTGTACGCTTCGATGTTCGGTGGCGTTCCGAAGAGTGAGGTCGAGCAGCTTGAGGAATATTGGAACGCCTGGCCGAGTCTGAAGGCCGAGCTGTTCCGTGATAACGGTGTCTGCTACGCCTGCGACCATGACGACATCGCTACCGTGGTGCGCAACAATGCCGACGTACAGGCGTTCATCGCCTCGTATGGTCAGGCCATTTCCGGATTGCCTGTCGATTTGCGCTCCCGCTTGGTGGAGCATCCCGAACAGGTGGATGCGCTCGGTCAGGAAACGGCCATCGGTAAGGAACTGGATGCGATGATTGCCGGAACCCCACTGGTTGACCCGTATGACGCCTATCAGAAGCTTGATGACGCATGGGGCGGCATTTCCATTGATTTGGAAGTGTTGGGGTCCGAGGGCTTCGATGCGGTAAGAGCCGTGGATCCGAACATGGTCGTCAAGAAAAAAGGCGGCAAGGATGTGGAAGTGCAGGACGGCTGGATTGGCCGCGTTCTGCCGTTCGACCTGGTTCAGCGCGAGCTGCTGCACGATGATTTGACTGCGATTGAGGCGGATGAACGCCGTGTGCAGGACATCGATTCCGAGATTGAAACCATTTTGGAGGGTTTCGATGAGGATGACAAGCAGAACAGCGATGCGATCAATCAGGACGGTGACGCCTTCGTTGCCGCCGAGCTGAAGAAGGCGGTCAAGGCGATCGGCAAGAATCCGGCTTCCGATTTCGAGCGTGGCTTGGTGCAGGCTCAGAAGCTATTCGATGAGACGAAGAAGCTGAAATCTGGTATCAAGACCAAGCGAAACGCGTTGGAGGAGAAGACCCGCGACACGATTAAGGCGTTGAGTGATGACGAAGCCAGAAGGTTGCTGGAAGCCAAGTGGATTACGCCGCTGCAGAAGCAGCTGGAAGAACTGCCGAATGCCGTGATCGACGAGCTCATTGGCAAAGTGAACGCGTTGAAGAACAAGTACGCCACCACGTATGCCGATGTATGCGGCCAAATCGATGAAGCGGAGAAGGAATTGGCCGGAATGCTTGGCGATTTGACCGGTAATGCCCGCGATCTGGCGGGCTTGGAAGAGCTCAAAGCACTGCTCGGGGGTGAATGATATGGCCGAACAGCATGGAAAAGCGTTGGTTCCGCAGATTCGTTTCGCTGGTTTCACTGACCCTTGGGAACAGCGTAAGCTGGGTGAGCTTACTGAAATAAAAGATAGTGCCCGTATCCCTAATCGATTGTGGCGTGAAGCTGGTGTTCCCTATATTCGAGCAAGTGACATATCTCAAGAAGATCTCCGAGGTGCGCTCTTTATTGATGAAGAAGACTATGCCGCTTACAAAGCGGCTACTGGGGCACCAGAAAAAGGAGATGTTCTATTCAATGGAGGTGGAGAAATTGGTAAAGCCATAATAAATGGCAACTCTTCTCCCATATATGTTCAGGGTGGAGCTGTTCTATATGCGCGGATAGCTCATTCTTCGTTACTTGATGCGCGGTATCTTGTGGCTGCATTTGTAACTCAAAACGTTGTGAATGCCATTGGAGTTCTTTCTGCTGGAGGAACGATGAAGCATTTCACACTACAGCCAGCAAAAAATTTGCCTATTGAGGTACCAAGCATCGCCGAGCAGCGCCGAATCGGCGCGTTCTTCGACCGTCTGGACTCGCTCATCACCCTTCATCAGCGTAAGTATGACAAGCTCTGCGTACTGAAAAAATCCATGCTCGACAAGATGTTCCCTAAAGGGGGTTCCCTGTATCCGGAGATTCGTTTCGCTGGTTTCACTGACCCTTGGGAACAGCGTAAGCTCTCTGATCTAACCGACAGGGTTTCCATTCAGTCAAGCGATTCCGATTTGCCTCAAGTCGAATACGAGGACATCATTCCCGGCGAAGGTACACTAAACAAAGATTTGCGCGACAAGAAAGGCGGCAAAACGGGAATTAAGTTTTACGCCGGAGATGTTCTATACGGGAAGCTTCGTCCTTATTTGATGAATTGGCTATATCCGCAGTTCAATGGTGTAGCTGTAGGTGATTTTTGGGTTCTTAGGGCTACAGAGTGTGACAGTTCATTTTTGTACCGGCTGGTTCAAACAGGCAGCTTCCAAAGGCTCGCAAATGTATCTTCGGGCTCTAAGATGCCTCGCGCAGATTGGAATCTGATTTCACAATCGTTCTTCGCCGTGCCCGCCGATCACGCCGAGCAGAAGGCAATTGCGAAGGGCTTGGCCGAGCTTGACACCCTCATCACCCTTCATCAGCGTAAGCTCGAATTACTGCGGAATATTAAGAAATCCATGCTCGACAAGATGTTCGTATAGGGGTGTTCATGGCAACAATCACGTTATTTCACGGTTCCCCGCATGAGTCAGTGACCCCCGAGTACGGTTTGGGTAACGACAAGCATGACTACGGTCGTGGTTTTTATCTGACTAAAAGTGTCGAGCTCGCCAAGGAATGGGCCGTGTGCAGGCCGGATGAGTCCAATGGCTGGGTCCACCAGTACGAACTGGACACGAATGGGCTGAGCATCCTGGATTTTCAGGAACATAGCGTGCTTGCCTGGCTGGCCGAGCTGATGAAACATCGTGATGCCGCCGATTCCAAGCGTTATCGCGTGCTTGCCGCAAAATTCATCGCCAAATACGGCATTGCAACCAGCAGCTATGACATCATCAAAGGTTGGCGTGCGAACGCCTCGTACTTCTACATCGCCAAAGAATTCGTCCGAGACAATGTGGACGTCGATATCTTGGAGGAACTGCTGTCGCTTGGAGGTCTGGGCATCCAATATTGCATCAAAAGCGAAAAGGCATATGGGCAACTGCGCGAAGTCAACGATGGCTTGCTTTCCGTGAGCTACAGCGAATTCAACGACAAATACAATCACAGGGACGTTGAGGCGCGGCAGAACATGCGTGATCTCATCGATTCCGATGCCAATACGGTGACCAACGTGTTCAGCACGTTGCTCTAGGGGTGATGACAATGCGGGCATATCCAGAGGTCTACCGGGATGATGTGGTGGAAAGCCAAGGCAAGCTCTTCGACTACGTGGCGCAGTCGTTCCCTAACAAGAGCACGGAGGACTTCATCGCCACGTATATGACGAGCAAAACACGCAAAAGCATTGACGAGGCCAAAGCCTACGTCAATACGATGGATGCGGAAGAGCTGTGGAAGTATTTCACCGAGACCGAGCATTACCAATTGAAGGACGGCAAGGCGCTTAAAGGGTTCATGCCAGATTGGATCGGTGAATTCTACGCCTACTACCAATGGTTCTACGGTATTCCCAGTTCTGAAGTGATCACCAGGGTGCCGTTGGACTTCCTGAAGAAAGCCTATTTCGGGCTGCATGATCTCGATCTGGAACTTGCGGTGCGGAAAGTCGGCGAAGAATGACGGATATCATCTGCTTCCATAATCCCGATGAGGAGGACGGGTACCTGAGTAACTGGTATCCGTCGCACTTCGTTGTGGACGGTGTCGGGTTCTCCTCGATGGAACAGTACATGATGCATCGCAAGGCATGCTGTTTTAACGATGCCGAAACAGCCGCGCGAATCCTCGAAACCGATGACGTGGCCGAGATCAAACGCCTTGGTCGACTGGTGGCCGGTTATGACGATCACGTGTGGAACGGCGTTCGCCAAATCGAGGTCTATGAAGGATTACTCGCCAAATTCAGCCAGAACGCCGAACTTGGGGCACGGCTTGAGGTAACTGGCACCGCACTGCTGGCGGAATGCGCCGTCAAAGACCGCATCTGGGGTATCGGCCTGTCGATGCATGACCCAGCCAGGTTCAATCCGAGGCAATGGCGCGGTCGGAACCTGCTCGGATACGCTCTAATGCTCACAAGAAGGAAGCTCAGCCGTATAGATTGACGGTAATACGGCTGTTTTCCTGGTTTAATTGCCCCCGCTTGGGAACAGCGTAAGCTGGGGGAAGAGCTTGGATTTCTCCGAAACAATACTTTGTCCCGAGCTGAATTGAGCGACAGTGAGGGTACGGTGTTTGACATTCATTATGGTGATGTCCTAATAAAATACGGCTCTGTCCTCGATGCCGAAAAGGTAGATGTTCCGAGAATTGCGAACGATGCCGTTGCAAATAGGCAGACCTGCGATTGCTTACAGGACGGTGATGTTATCATCGCCGATACAGCCGAAGACTCAGCCGTTGGAAAATGTACAGAACTATGTAATTCTGCGGGAAAGAAGGTATTTTCCGGATTGCATACGATGCCTTTGCGGCCAATGAGAAAGTACGCTAGTGGGTATCTTGGGCACTACCTGAACAGTCCTGCATTTCATGATCAGTTGCTTCCGCTAATGCAGGGAATCAAAGTGATTTCTGTTTCGCGTTCGGCCATAGAGGATATGACAATGTCTGTTCCTTCCGTTGCTGAGCAGGCTTCAATCGGCGCGTTCTTCGACCGTCTGGACTCGCTCATCACCCTTCATCAGCGTAAGTATTGTGGTGTTGCTTCTTGGATGTTAGGGGTTGCGCTCGTAAGATTGGGCTCAGAAAGTGACGGCGCATTCGGGGAGATGAAACATGTTCTACGATAAAGAATCGGATTTCGAAGACGATCTGGTCGCGGTGCTGAAGCGCCATGGATGGACCGATGGCGTGCTGGAATACCCAACCGAACAGGACCTTATCAGCAATTGGGCCAACATCCTGTTCGACAACAACAAAGGCATCGATCGATTGAATGGGCAGCGCCTTACCAAAGGTGAGATGGCGCAGATCCTCGAACAGATCGAAACATTGCGCACACCATTGGCGTTGAACTCCTTCATCAACGGCAAGACCGTGTCCATCAAACGTGATAATCCAGCAGATCCGGCACATTTCGGCAAGGAAATCAGCCTGAAAATCTACGATCGGCAGGAAATAGCAGCGGGGCAAAGCCGGTACCAAATCGCAAGACAGCCGATGTACCCGGCGAAAAACAAGATGCTGAACGATCGCAGGGGAGACGTTTGCCTGCTTATCAACGGCATGCCGGTCATCCATATCGAACTGAAGAAAAGCGGCATCCCCATAAGCCAGGCCACCAATCAAATCGCCAAATACGCGCATGAAGGCGTGTTCACCGGATTGTTCAGACTCGTGCAGGTCTTCGTGGCCATGAATCCGGACGATGCCGTGTACTTCGCCAATCCTAGCGAAGGCGACTTCAACAGCAACTACTTCTTCCACTGGGCCGACTTCAACAACGAGCCCATAGCGGCGAACAAACATGTTGGGCAGGACGAGTGGAAACGGTTCGCGTCGGACCTGTTGTCCATTCCCATGGCTCATCAGCTCATCGGTTTCTACACGGTTGCAGATTCCGCGGACGGATGCCTCAAAGTGCTGCGCAGCTACCAATACCAAGCGGTGAACGCCATTTCCGATCGTGTACGCACCTGCAAATGGGATGAGCCGGTGCCAAGCGGTACTCCGGGACGCCCGGGCGGCTATGTGTGGCATACCACCGGCTCGGGCAAAACCATGACCAGTTTCAAAGCGGCGCAGCTCATTGCCGATTCGAAAGATGCTGACAAGGTCATCTTCCTTATGGACCGTATCGAGTTGGGTACGCAGTCACTGCTGGAATACCGTTCGTTCGCCGATGATGCCGATGACGTGCAAGGCACGGAAAACACGGATGTGCTCAAGGCGAAGCTGGCAAGCATCGACCCGAAGGACACGCTTATCGTCACGTCCATTCAGAAAATGAGCAACATCAAAGCAGGCGAGGGGCATATCACCGAAGAGGAAGTGAAGAAGCTCGCCGGCAAACGCATCGTGTTCATCATCGACGAATGTCATCGTTCCACATTCGGCGAGATGCTGCAGGATATTCGCCGTTCCTTCCCGAACGCGTTGTATTTCGGTTTCACAGGTACTCCAATCCATGAGGAGAACCGTAAGAAGGGCGCGACTACGTCAATGGTGTTCGGTGATTGCCTCCACCGGTACAGCATCGCCGACGGCATCCGTGACGGCAATGTGCTCGGCTTCGACCCGTACATGGTGCTGACGTACCGAGACAGGGACGTTCGCCAGGTGGTTGCATTGGAGAAGGCGAAGGCGTCGACGATTGAGGAAGCCCAAGCGGATCCGGCGAAAGCCGAAGTGTTCTACCATTACATGGATCCGAATCAAATGCCGATGGGACCTATGGAAACGCAGGCCGGAGAACGCATCAAGGGCATTGAGGATTACCTGACTTCGGCACAGTACGCGCAGGGCACCCCGCATGAGGGCAAGGTTGTGGAGGATATCCTCGACCAATTCCCATTGCTGAGCAGGGGCAACAAATTCCATGCGATGCTGGCCACGAGTTCCATTCCCGAGGCGATCAGCTATTACCGCTTGTTCAAGGAGCGTGCGCCGCAGATGCATGTGACCGCGCTGTTCGACCCCAATGTCGATAACTCCAACGGCGCGATTCTCAAAGGGGACGCGCTTCAGGAGATCATCGGCGATTACAACGAACTGTTCGGCAAGGATTTCATCATCCCCACATGGCCGAAGATGAAGAAGGACATCACGGCGAGACTTTCCCACAAACGACCGTACCTGACCGTCGACCAGCATCGTGAGGAGCGGATTGATCTGCTGATCGTGGTCGACCAGATGCTGACGGGCTTCGATTCCAAGTGGGTCAACACGCTGTATCTCGACAAAATCATCGACTACGAGAACATTATCCAGGCGTTTAGCCGCACGAACCGACTGTTCGGCCCTGATAAGCCCTTCGGAACGATACGCTACTATCGCAAGCCGCATACCATGAAAGGGTATATCGAAGCGGCGGTGAAACTGTATTCCGGAGACAAGCCGCTTGATCTGTTTGTGCAGAAGCTGCCGGAAAACGTGCGTCTGATGGATGCGCGTTTCGAAGAGATCGCTTCCGTGTTTCGCGCCGAAGGCGTGGAGGATTTCATGAAGCTGCCGGAGTCCGTGGAAGCATGCCGGAAGTTCGCGAAGCTGTTCTCGGAACTCAATGATTTTCTTGAAGCCGCCAAAGTACAAGGATTTACATGGCAGCAGCGGGAATACTCCGTCACCCATGACGATGGTTCGGTGGAGGTTGTGCGGCCGGAACTCGATGAACGCACATATATGATTCTTGTACAGCGATACAAGGAGTTGTTTGCTGGAGATGGCGAAGGCCATAGTGAGGGTCCTGAGGCTCCATACGATCTTGATGGGCATATCACCGAAATCGACACGGGATTGATTGATACGGATTACATGAACGCCAACTTCACCAAATGGCTCAAGGCGCTTGGTGGAGGAGATCCAGACCTGTTGGCATCAGCTGAGGAGGAATTGCATAAGTCGTTCGCTTCGCTCAGCCAAGAGGAACAACGGTACGCCGAACTGTTCATGCATGATGTGGAACGTGGTGAAATCGAGTTGGAGGAAGGCAAGACGCTGCGCGACTACATTACGTATTATGCTAACAACGCCAAGAACAGCCAAGTGGAGAAGATCACCAAGGCGTTTGGCGTGGATGGAGCTTTGCTCAACGAGATGATGCGGCTTGATCTTACCGAAGCGACGCTGAATGAATTTGGTCGGTTCGACCAGTTGAAAGCGTCCATCAACAAGCCTTTGGCAAAGGCGTTTTTCAGCAAGCCGGATAGCTCTGTCACCCAATTCACTGCGAATCTTCTCGCCACCAAGTTGCTGAAAAGCTTTATCCTTGAAGGAGGATTCGATCTGGACGATCGTAAATAGCGGACGGCAGTAAAACAGGGGGAGAATCATGTCGGTTGTTGACGAAGCAAAACTGGGGTATCTGGACTTTCTTTCACGTGAGGATCGGGTACGCCACCATCGCTACGTTGAGGAAATGAAGCAGTATGACATGATGCGCTCCGGTGACATCAATGCCATTTCGGAAAGCGCGAAACTGTGGGATTCCGGACTATACGGCCATCTGTCGGACGATCCTCTGAAAAACGCGAAATACCGTTTCGTCACCACCATTACCTTGGCCACGCGTTTCGCCATTGAAGGTGGCATGGACGAGGAAGACGCATACAACGCCTCCGATCTGTACATTCAAGATCTTGACAATTGCAAGACCCCGGAAGACGTGCGCCGACTGCACACCGACATGATGACTTTCTTCACATGGGCCATGGCCGACATGCAGAAGGCGGAAACACATTCCAAAGCCGTCAACGAATGCCTGGACTACATCCACTACCATCTGCATGAGAAAATCACCGTGCCCATCCTCGCCGAGCATGTGCATCTGAATCCCACGTATCTGTCGGAGCTGTTCAAACGCGAAACGGGCACGGCCATATCGCAATACATCACCGACAAGCGTATGGAAGCGGCCGAGAACATGCTCAAATACTCGGAATACAGCTTCGACGAGATCGCCCAGATCCTCGCATACCGGTCGCAAAGCCACTTCTCGAAGGTGTTCAAAAAACATTCCGGCATGACGCCGGGGGAGTACCGCACCAAGTACGCGCAGAACGGCATCTGGCCGGAGTGATTGCGATCACGGCGTCTACCACGCCGGTTGCGGTGAACCGCCGGTGACGGCACCGCGAAATTCGGGTGTGCCAATCGTGAAATCGACGTGTCCGCGCGTGCGAAACACGCGCGAATCAGCTACGGTGGAAGCATTCAATGATGATGCGCGCCACCGGCCGAATGAACGGCGGAACAAGGAACGTGCGCGCAGGATGTGGATGAAAGCGAAGGAATAAACGAATATGGGAATGCCCCTTGATCTGTATGTGATCCGACATGGCGAGTCGGAGGCGAACGTCATCATCAGCGCCGGCGAACAGGGTGACAACTCGCTGTATACGCAGGACAATGTCACCGTGCCGGACCGTTCGTGGAGGCTCACCGCCACCGGACGCAAGCAGGCCGACTGCATCGGCCGTTGGCTCGTCGCGCAGCAGCCATTCGGCCGCCCCCCCAGCCGCTGTTCGACCGCTACCTCGTTTCGCCGTACGTGCGTACGCGTGAGACGGCGGCCACGATGGCCCTGCCGAAAGCGAAATGGGAGGAGACTCGCGTGCTGCGCGAACGCTCCTGGGGTGAGATCAACACCATCACGAAGGACGATTTCAAAACCAACTACGCGCGCAACTGGATGTTCAAGAACACCGATCCGCTGTACTGGCGTCCGCCGGCGGGCGAGTCCATCGCCGACGTGGCCGAGAACCGCGTGCACAACCTGCTCACGTCCCTGAACCGCAAATCCGATGCGGAATCCGTGGTGATGGTCAGCCACGGCGACCTCATGCTGGCGCTCATGCTCACCTTGGAAGACCTGTCCGACGAGGAATTCATGCACCGTGCGGCCTCCGACGAATGGAAGATCACCAACTGCACGTGCTTCCACTATTCGCGCCGCGACCCCGCCACCGGACGAACGCACAAGCGGTTCCGTTGGGAGCAGACGGCGCGTCCCGTACTCGACGAGACGGATGGTCGCTGGGTGGTGAAAGTGGATGATTGGCGTGAATTCAAGCGTCCCGTGCTGTCGAACGGCGATTTGGTGGACGTGGTGCACGCCGTCGCCCGTCACCTGTGACGGCTGCCGGTATACGTTTTGTGACTGCGATTTAGCCCCCTATCGCTCTGTGGGGCGTCACGTATCGGCGCTTCCGCTACAATGGCGTGTGATTGCGCGGCGCGCGTTCTTGTTGCGCGTCGTAAAGAGAGTTAGGAGACAATCGCATGTCCAATCCAATCGCGGGCCTGTTCACGTGGAAGCTCCACGGCGACGGCAAAACGCTGAAGCCCGGCGAGGTCGTCGAACCTGACGAGAGGCTGACCTGGCCGCGCACCGCGGAAATCGGCGCGCAGCACGTCATCGCCATGTTCGGCGCCACGTTCCTGGTGCCGATTCTGACCGGTTTCGACCCATCCACCACCCTGTTCTTCACGGCCATGTCGACCGCGCTGTTCCTGCTGATCAACAAGAACATGCTGCCGAGCTACCTGGGCTCGTCCTTCGGCTTCATCGCCCCGATCGCGGCCGTCGCCAGCGCCCACAAGGGCCTCGCCGTCGCATCCTTCGGCATCATGGTCACCGGCATCCTGCTGGCCCTGATCGGTGTGCTCGTCCATTACGCGGGCGCCAAGTGGATCGACATCATCATGCCGCCGGTCGTCAACGGCGCCATCGTGGCCATCATCGGCTTCAACCTGGCTCCGAGCGTGTGGAACAACTTCAAAGTCGCTCCCGACACCGCCATCGTCACCCTCGTCGCGGTGCTGCTCGTCGCAGTGCTGTTCAAGGGTCTGCTCGGCCGACTCAACATCCTCATCGGCGTGATCATCGGCTACGCGTACGCCTGCTTCCGTGGCCAGGTCGACTTCTCAGCCATCGGCAAGGCCGCATGGGTCGGTCTGCCGGAATTCCGTCTGCCGCAGGTCGACTTCACCATCCTGCCGATGTTCATCCCGGTCGTGCTCGTACTCGTTGCCGAAAACGTCGGCCACGTCAAGTCCGTCTCCCAGATGACCGGCCGCGACTATGACGACCAGATCGGCACCGCGCTGTTCGCCGACGGTCTCGGCACCACCATCGCCGGTTTCGGCGGCGGCTCCGGCACCAGTCGACCTGCCACCACCTACGGCGAGAACATCGGCGTTATGGCCGCCACCAAGGTCTACTCGACCGCCGCATACTGGTGCGCCGCCGCGTTCGCGCTGATCCTGAGCCTGTGCCCGAAGTTCGGCGCCATCATCAACACCATCCCCGCCGGCGTGCTCGGCGGCGTGACCACCCTGCTGTACGGCATGATCGGCATGGTCGGCATCCGCATCTGGGTTGAGAACAAGGTCAACTTCGACAAGCCGGTCAACGTCATGGTGGCCGCCATCACCATGATCATCGCCGTCGGCCAGTTCGAGTTCGCCTTCAACGGCATCTCCTTCAACGGCATCGCCATCGGCACCGTCGTCATCCTCGTCGCCTACCACGGCCTGAAGGCCATCGGCAAGGCGACCGGCACCATCGCCAAGGACGATCCGGACATCCTGTAACGGATCGCATCTCACGCTGGCTAGTTCAACGCCCGTCGGCCAAAAAGGTCGGCGGGCGTTTTTCATTGCCGTTTTCGTCAATCGATTGACGTGTTGCTTCGCATACGTTTTATGATGGTATCTATAAGCGATTGCGCAATGTGGCAAAGGAGACAACATGAGCACTGCGGCAGGAAAGAAAATCGCGATTGTGACCGGTTCCGCGCTTGGCTTGGGATATGAGCTGGCACGTCAGCTGATCGGCAAAGGCTGGTTCGTGGCCGGCATCGATTTCAACACGGCCCGTCAGGAGGAACTGTCCCGCACGTTCGGCGCGGACGAATACCGCGCCTTCGTCGGCGACATCAGCGACGAGGCGTTCGTGAAGGACTCCGTCGCGGCCATCAAGGAGATCGGCCACATCGACCTGCTCATTAACAACGCGGGACAGCCGTCGTTCAAAAAGCCGGTCGACTACGAGGCCGCCGACGTGGACAAGTGCCTTAAGGGGCTCAAAGGCATGATTCTGTGGAGCGTCGAAACATTGAAGGCCGACGGCGAGCAGGACCTCAAAATCGCCAATGTCATGTCCACCGCCGCCACACGCGGCAACGCCAACGAATCCGTCTACTGCGCCACCAAGTGGGGTGAGAAGGGGTATACGACAAGCCTCAAGGCGGCCTACAAGGGAACCAGTGTGAAGGTTGTGGGCGTGTATCCGGGAGGCATCGACACCGACTTCTACCATGACAGCCACGATTACGTGTCGTTGGACAAGCAGCATTCCTTCATGAGCGCCGCGGAACTGGCCGAAGTGGTGCTGTTCAACCTCGTCAACGACGCGAATCTGACGGTTTCCGACATCCTCATCGAACGCAACTACCGGTAGCGTCGGCCACCAGTCACAGCCAAGGCAAAAGTATCGGGCATGGGCTATTGTTAACAGGTTTGCGCAACGTGCGCAATGTTTGACATGAAAGGCCATTGTGCCCGATACCGCTGTGATTGAAAATGAAGATGCCCTCGCCGCCGATTTCGATGAGGCGGGCGAGGAGGAGGAACGCCCCCAGACGTTCGCCGAACTCGGCGTTCCCGGCCCGTTGGTACGCGTGCTCGCGGCCGATGGCAAGAAAACCGCTTTCCCGATCCAGGCCGACACCCTTCCCGATTCCCTGGCCGGTCGTGACATTCTCGGCCGAGGCCGTACCGGCTCCGGCAAGACCCTGGCGTTCTCGATTCCGCTGGTCGCACGCCTAGGTGAGGTCGACGCCGACGAGTACGAGAACATGAGCCAGTTCCGCCATGAGGTGGAACAGGTGCGCAAGGGGCATGCCGAGGAACGGCGCGCCGACGTTTCCCTGCCGCACCCGCGCGGTCTGGTGCTCGCTCCGACCCGTGAGCTGGCCAACCAGATCAACGACGTGCTGATGCCGCTCGCGCAGATGTACGGCATGACCACCACCACCGTGTATGGCGGTGTGCGCTACGCCCGCCAGATCCGCGATCTAAGGGCCGGCGCCGATATCGTCGTCGCATGCCCGGGCCGTCTTGAGGACCTGCTCGAACAGCATGCGCTGACCTTGGAGAAGGTCGAAGTGGCCGTGATCGACGAAGCCGACGAAATGGCCGACATGGGCTTCCTGCCGCCGGTCAAGCGCCTGCTCGGCCAAGTGTCGTTCGACGCGCAGATCATGCTGTTCTCCGCCACCCTCGACCATGGCGTCGACGAGGTGGTGAACACGTTCCTCACCGATCCTAAGATCCACAGCGTCGACTCCGCCATCGCGGCCGTCGACGAAATGACCCACCACGTGTTCGAAACCACGCAGGGCGACCGTCATGAGCTGGTCCGCACCCTCGCTTCCGGCAAGGGACGCCGCATCCTGTTCACCCGCACCAAATTCCAGACCCAGAAGCTCGCCAAGGACCTGACGAAGAACGGCATTCCGGCGGCCGAGCTGCACGGCAACCTGAGCCAGAACCAGCGTGATCGCAATCTCGCAGCCTTCGAATCCGGCGACGTGAACGTCATGGTCGCCACCGATGTGGCCGCCCGCGGCATCGACGTGTCCGGCGTGGAGCTCGTGGTGCAGGTGGAGCCTCCGGAGGACCCGAAATCGTTCCTTCACCGCTCCGGACGTACCGCGCGAGCCGGCCATTCCGGTGATGTGGTGACCATCGTTCTGCCGAACCAGCGCCGCCGCACCCGCCGCATGCTGCATGAGGCCGGACTGAAGGTCAAGCCGATCGAAGTGACCCACGATTCCCCGGAAGTGTTGGAATTGGTGGGCGAGTCGGCCGAACCGCGTTTCGGTTGGACGCTTGAGCAGTCCCAGCCGGCGGGCAATCCGCGTCGCAGGCATGGCAAGGGCGGCGACGGTTCCGCGGAAAACGGCGGGCGCTCCGGACGCAACCGTTCCGGTGGACGCAACAAGGACCGGGGCAAGGACAAGGGCGGCAAGCCGTTCAAGTCCGAACGCAAGGACCGCGCGAATCGCAAGGGACGTGAAGAGCGCGCCGAAGTCGCCGAACGCGAGCAGCGTTTCGAACCGAAACAGAATCGCGCCGAACGTCGCGCCGCCAAGTTCGAAGGCCGCGACAACCGCGAATACGAGGCGCGCGAGCATCGTTGGGAACATCCTGAAATCCAAGAGGAGAAGCGCGAGAAGCACGAGGAGAAGCGCAACAACAAGCGTCGCGAAAAGTACGCGCGGCTGCATGAGCAGCAGCGTGCCGAAGCCGGCGAACAGCGTGGAACCGACAATCGCAAGCGGCGCTCCGTCGAGCGTTCCGATCAGCGTGGCCAATCCGATAGGAAGCCCGGCAAAAAGCAGTATGCGAAAAAGCAGGGCGCGCCGACCAAGAAGCAGCGCAAGGCCGAAGCCCGTGCCGAACGCCGTTACGAGGACGATCGCCAATACCGCAGGAACCGCGACGAACGCGACGACCGCCGTCAGGGCGGCAAACGCATCCATCGCAAGGAAATCCGCGTGATTCATGACGAGCGAGGCGAGGACGCGAAGCGTTATGACCGTCGCATGGAAGCCAAGTATGGCGATTCCGGTCGTCGTGGCGGTCACGGAGAACGCCACGACAAGCATGCGGGCGAAAGGCAGGGTAAGCCGTACCGCAAGCATGCGAAGATCCGCAAGGCGCCGTTCCGCTCCCGCTGACGTACGTCAACGGTCAAGCAAAAAGCCGTTCATTCCAGCAATCGCAAGGAATGAACGGCTTTTTCTATACGGGATATCGCAGTATCAGCTGTTGACCGGCTGATACTGGTCGAGCGCGGTGAAGCAACGTTTATAGACCATCAGCATGATGATGCTGTCCGCCAGCAGCGTAAGCGCCGCGATGGTGGCGAGAATCATGAACTGGTATTTCGCTGCGTCGATGGGGTTGCCGCCGGCGATGATCTGACCGGCCATCATGCCCGGCACCGTCACAATGCCGGCGGAGGCGAGCGACGCGGTGGTGGGCAGCAATCCCAGACGGATCGACGAGACGATACTTGGACGTGCCGCCTCCCACGTGGTGGCACCCAACGCCAGCAGCGTGTCCACTTCGTCACGACGTTCCTTCATGCTTTCAAAGAAGCGGCTCAACCCCACCGCCAACGCCGAAACGGTGTTGCCCAGCAGCATGCCGGTCAACGGCACCACCAATTGCGGCGCATACCACGGTTGCGGACGGATGATGAGCTCGGTGACCAACGAGATCATGATGAGCATGGTCACGACCAGACTCAGGAACACCGGTCCAGCCAAGCCCTTCGGAACACCTTTCGCACGCGAAAGAGTGATCTGCACGGCCGCGATGAGCATGAACGCCACCAGCAGCAGCACCAGCCACGGATTGTTCGAACGGATGACGTACTCCATGATGAAGCCCATCGCGCACAATTGCAGCAAAGCTCGGCATGCCGACCACAGCAACGTACGTCCCACACCCATACGCATGGTTTCGGAGATGCCGGCGGCAATGGCCACCATCACCAGCGCGGCGATGAGACCCCAGATGTCGATCGCATAGTAGTTGCCGTTCATGCGACGCTCCCTTCTACCGTGTTACCCGTCGAAGTACTACCCGTCGCAGTACCGTCCGCTTCGGCGTTGCCGGACTGCGTGAGCGTGCCATCGGCAAGACGCATGACACGTGTGGCACGGCCATCCGGCGGCCGGTGCCGGATACGAACGATCGCCATGCCGTCCGCCGCCGCTTTGGCGAGGATACGCGCCACTTTCTCGGCGTTGTCGTCATCCAATCCGGCGTCCACTTCGTCGGCGAGCAGCACCTTCGGACGGGTCAGCAACGTGCGCGCAAGGCTCACGCGCGCCGCCTGACCGCCGGACAAGTCGTGTGGCGGACGGTTCAGATCGATGTCGGCGCAACCCATATTGTCCAAGGTCTCACGGATTCTGCCGTCCGGCAACGCGTCGGTGGGGGAGATCCTGCGTGGTCCCTGCTTCGTTCTCGCCGACTGGCGTATGGCAAGCGTGAACGGCAGACGAATCGCCTGCGCCACCGGCTCCCCCCCCGACGGCGAAC
>OATU01000961.1_pt1 | contig 20448 bp, 29 predicted proteins | sample 1516711 | NCBI WGS metagenome assembly OATU01 (sample SAMEA2579971, study PRJEB22360) | human gut metagenome | biome: human gut; feature: human-associated habitat; material: faeces | place: Denmark | collected 2008/2010 | reverse complement strand
GGGTTAAGAAAAATTTCTTGAAATTAACTCTTGACAAAAGTCACTTCATAACAGAAAGATATTATATAATGCATATGATATTTGGTATCAAAAAGGAAACAGAGAACCTTTATCATGTATGCAGAGCCTTTTATCTCATCTGCTTTAGCTTTAGCTGCTTTCACAATAGCAAGTTCAGGATCATCCTTTTTAGGACGACCCTTGCCATATGGATTATCTTTTTTGATCTGCCTATATTCGCTGTAGGCATCATGCCAGATATCTTTTCTGACTTCATTGAGAGCTGTCATAGCCCACTCGATTACGTGAAAGGAATCAACACAATGGGCGCAGTCAGGAGTGTATTCATTTACACACTCTGTGATCCATTTGGCACCATCACCTGTAACAACCTTGATGCTGGATAGCTGCTCTGGAGTAAGCTGTTTATAAAACTTTTCAAGAACGGATTTGCCATGGTCTTCCGATGCCCATACCACTGTGTTGGTATCGTGATTAACGATTACTGTAATGTACTTGTGACCCTTTTTGTAACTGGTTTCGTCAATGCCGATATTAACCAGACTATCAAGTCTTCTTGAGTGCTCCGGTTCTAAATCGTGAAGAGCACGATTGACACAGCGGCCTACAGTTTCCCAGTCCACTCTCATGAAGTATGATGTGGTACTTCTTGGAAGATAGGATGCAAACCATGCAACGGTAAGGTCGAAATCCTTGGTAAATCTACTACTTGGATATGCCCATGGAACTTCGGCAACATATAACCCCATGTTCAAGGCAGATGATACGATGCGTCTGGTATTCAACTTCGACCAGAATACCACCCCAGTCCAGTCCCCTCCAAGTGGTTGGTCTGCTGGAATGTTTGTCATAAGCAGGACATGACTTGTGACAGAAAGGGCAGTCATTCTCATGCCATTTATTAGGTCTGGCTTTGATACAGCCATTTGCTGTAGCAGAGAGTGCCATCAAAATCAACAGCGATTGTCTGGAAATCTAACATTTTTTTATTATTCATTCAGATCATCTCCTTTAGAGGGAGTCTGTTGAACACAAGGATGATAGCAGAACAGGCTTGTTACCGGTTTGTGAAAAAAATCTGCAATTCTCATGGCGTATAGCAGAGAAGGAATATGCTGTTTTGACTCGATATTGGCAATAGTTTTCAGGCTGATGCCGGTTGCTGATGCAAGTTCTTTCTGGGTAATGCCAAGATCTGCCCTGGCTTCAACAAGTCTGCAAGTAATTGTGTCTGTCACGGTGTTTATGTCTATATCCATATCCATATCAGTATTCATATAAAGGATTTTGCAGCGGCAGCGGGAATAGAATTATAATTTATACCACAGGTATAATGACAACGGCAGAAAATTGTGCTATTCTTGGTTACAGATAAAAGATAAGCGGAGACAGAGAACTCCACAGAAAGGAAAAAGACATGACAACAATGTATCGTTTTGACCAGCTTCATAGTGAACGTAAACCGTTAGCACTGCTTAAAGATCATGAGTGGGGCTTTGATTTCATACGCTCATTTAAGGCGAGGCATAAACGAGAAAATTGTGTTTTTGATGCTGCACCTGAACCGGAGGCATAGCCGGACAGGGCATAATAGATAAACATGTTTTAGCGTACCGCTTACCTTAGATGAAGGTGGGCGGTATTTTTTATGCTCCTTTAACTCAATCGGTAGAGTAACCGGCTTTTAACCGGTAGGTTGTGGGTTCAAATCCCATGAGGAGCACTGTCCAATGTTAAATATCAGGAAGGAAAAGAAAAATGAATGCAATAGAGATTAAAGGAAAAGTAAATACGGCTCTCTGCTATGCAAAGGTAGTAGAGGATGAAGCCATTGAGCAGATCAGACGCATGTGTGATTATGCAATGACAGAAGGCTCCCAGATCCGTATCATGCCTGATGTGCATGCCGGAAAGGGATGTACGATAGGAACAACAATGACCATAACTGATAAGGCAGTTCCCAATGTGGTCGGAGTGGATATCGGATGCGGGATGTATACGGTAAATCTTGGAAAAGACGATATTGATTTTGAGAAAGTGGATGAGGCAGCACATTTTATTCCATCAGGACGTGAGGTGTGGGAAGGACGGCAGGAGAAATTTGATCTGACAGAGCTTCGATGCTACAGGGAGCTGAAAGATGCAAAGAGACTTGCAAGGTCTCTTGGAACACTTGGAGGCGGAAATCACTTTATTGAGATTGATGAAGCAGCAGATGGAACAAAGTATCTCGTAATTCATTCCGGCAGCAGAAATCTTGGAAAGCAGGTGGCAGAGCTTTATCAGAAACTTGCCATTAACTTAAACCGTGGCTATGGTGAGTATCTGGAAAAAAGGGATGAGATTATCCGTACCTATAAGGAACAGGGAAGAAAAAGTGAGATACAGGATGCCTTAAAACAGCTTCACTGGCAGGTATATGAAAGTCCTACAAGCATGCCGGAGGATCTGTGTTATCTGGAGGGAAAATACCTGGAGGATTATTTTCATGATGTAGAGATATGCCAGGCATTTGCCAGAAGAAGCAGGGAGAAGATGGCAGAGGTTATTTTTGAAATTACAGGCATGACCGGGAGTGATGCTTTTCACACGATTCATAATTATATCGACACAGATGAAATGATATTGAGGAAAGGTGCAATCGCAGCCCATAAGGGAGAAAAAGTGCTGATACCGATTAACATGAAGGATGGAAGTATACTTGCCATTGGAAAAGGAAATCCGGAATGGAACTATTCTGCCCCACATGGTGCAGGAAGGATTATGTCCAGAACAAAGGCGAAAAATGAGCTAAATCTGGATGAGTATAAGAAAGCTATGGAGGGAGTATATACAACCTCAGTAAATGAAAATACATTGGACGAGGCACCAATGGCATACAAGTCTCTGGATGACATCATAGATGTGATCAGGGAGTCCGTGGATGTCATTGATGTAATGAAACCTATATACAATTTTAAGGCATCAGAGTAGCACCGACTGTACAGCCCGGCTGTTGGGAAGGTGTTGACTGACAGCCGGAACAGGAGGAAAAATGATAACAATGCCTACAATAGATATGGCAGCAACAGGAATGAACATAACAAGACTGAGAATCAATGCAGGTCTTTCAGTAAAGGATCTGGCAGATATATTCGGATTTGCAACACCACAGGCAGTATACAAGTGGCAGCACGGTGTGGCAATGCCAACCCTGGATAATCTGGTGGTACTGGCGGCAGTCTTTGGTGTGTCAATGGACGAGATAATTGCTGTTGATGTAAATGCAAAGGCACAGATCAGTGCATGAATAAAAAAGAAAAGGGGTATCTGAAAGGATGCCCCGGTACATGCTCATATAGTTCAATGGATAGAACGACCGGCTACGGACCGGCTGATTCAGGTTCGAGTCCTGATATGAGTGCTATGGTCCCATAGTCTAAAGGTTAGGACACCGGCCTTTCAAGCCGGAGATACCGGGTTCAAGTCCCGTTGGGATCATTCGGCCTCCTTAGTCTAAAGGTCAGGACACTGGCCTCTCAAGCCGGAGATGTAGGGTTCAAGTCCCACAGGAGGTACTGTGGCCATAGGATAACGGTCAGTCCGTCAGATTGTGGTTCTGAACATGAGGGTTCGACTCCCTCTGGTCACATATGTTTGCGTGTCCGAGCTGGTTTATGGTGCCACCCTGCTAAGGTGGTGTGCGAGAGTACCGCACCGAAGGTTCAAATCCTTCCGCAAACGTTAATAATGAGCAGGCTGTTTATCAAGCCTGCTCATTTATAATATCCGGCAGCAGCATCCGGTCATCTATGTAGTAGTCACAGGTGACCTTACGGCTGTTGTTGCCGTTGCATTTCCATTCCTTAAGATAAGCAATAAGTGCATGATTTGGCTGGCCGAGCTCCGGCCATTTGCTGTAGCAGAGAGTGCCATCAAAATCTACAGCAATGGTCTGAAAATCAGTCTTACCATTATTCTCCATTGTGATCAGCTCCTTTGCACTGTGTCTGGCCGGGATGATAACAGAAAATGTTTGTCACCGGCTGATGAAAGAAATCAGCAATTCTCATTGCATAGAGCAGTGATGGTACATGTTGTTTTTCAATATTTTTAATATCTTTATTATAAAGAAGAACATAGTGCCTGATACGTACAAAACGTTTTGGAGGAACATGCATTAAAAATCGACGGATAAATTCCTCGCCGGATATGGTGATCTCTTTCCAAAGCCCTTGGTTTTTGTAATCTTTAGCGGAAAAAGTAACTGTAGATTCTGTCATGTCTTTGATACGGTAGTTGCTGATAGCAATCCGGTGGGTGTATTTTCCAAGGTATCTGATGACAGATTCGGCACTGTCAAATGGTTTCTTGCAATAAGGAATACATAATAAAACCTCCAGAATAAGTAGTGTTAATAATTACATCTACCTATTCGGAGGTGCGTTAGCGTCATAATTCCGATTGCGGAAGAGACTGGAAAATGTTATTCTTATCATAGGCAGTGGAGCTTTCTTAGTTCAGTTGTTTCGTGTGGTAACTTAACAATAACGGATTATGGAAAGTAATTCCACTGCTTTTTTAATAAAAATAAAACTGCGCCACAGCCTTGGCAGGCCATCGCGCAGCGATTTTGTTCAATCGAAGTTTCAGGAGGAAAATCATGAGCAGTAGGGGAATTTTTATTTTAGCGATTACATGGATTGTTATGTCACCGTTTTGGTTCTGGGCAGAAAATGTTGCGTTAGGTATCATATGGCTATGTGGCGGAGTCATTGAACTATTTATCGCATTAGTGAGACGCAGCAAAGAGAAGAAAAGCAAGTAAATTCAAGTTTGTTTGTGCATTGATGGTTATCTTGAGCTTAGGAGGCGTTTAATGAAAACTGTTTTTTTACATGGGTTGGGACAAACTGCGCAGGACTGGAAAGAAGTAGTCCAACAACTATCAATTTCTGATGTCGATTGCCCAGAACTTTTTTCTTCAACAGAAGATGAAATATCCTATTCGCAGATTTTGGGTGATTTAGAACAGCGGTATTCAGAAGTAAAAGAGCCGCTTCGTATCTGCGGTCTTTCGTTAGGTGCGCTTCTTGCGATTGATTTTGCTATTCGACATGAGGAAAAAGTGGATTCGCTGGTTTTGATTGGCGCACAATATAAAGTTCCAAGTTTACTGATAGATTTTCAAAATCTTATCTTCCGTTGTATGCCAAACAAGGCTTTTGAAAGTATGGGACTATCAAAAAGCAGCACCATAAAATTGGCTCACTCTATGCGGTCATTGGATTTTACTTTGCAATTAAATAATATTCGTTGTCCAGTAACAATTTTGTGTGGCAAAAAGGATACTGCCAATCTAAAGGCTTCTAAAAGGCTAAAAGAATTGCTACCCCAAGCTACTTTGCACATCGTTCCAAATGCAGGACATGAACTCAATAAATATGCACCAAACACGATTGCAGAGATATTAAATCAGTAAATTTATCGTGCAAAAAATATAGTAAGATAAATTGTCTGACAGGTAAGCGATCTCTCTCACTTTCATCACAACATCCCACTGTCCTTAGAGAGATGGACGAAGTATAATGTTGTGGTATGGGATGCACCGGCACACGCCGCTTCATGGCCGTTTCGGTTTGATTTCGATTTGTTCGATAAGGCAAAATGGCTGAACGATATTTTAAATCAAGATAAAATTGCCAAACCGGTCATTGTTGGGCAGTCTATGGGCGGATATGTTGGGCAGGCTTATGCATAGCTCTATCCAAACCGATTAACAGGTTTTGTCTCCATTGACTCTGCACCGTTGCAACGAAACTATGTGACTGCGGTTGAACTCTGGCTTCTGAAGCGAATGGAACCAGTATATGCTCATTATCCGTGGAAATTGCTTTTGAAATCGGGGACGGAAGGAGTTGCCACGTCTGATTATGGCAGAAATCTAATGCGTGAAATGATGCTGGTCTATGATGGTGACCAAAAGAGCAAAATTCCTTTGAAATGGATTGAAGGAGCTGGACATAATTCTAATACAGATAAACCGGAATTGATAAACAGTTTAATAGAAGAATTTGCCGCAGGTATTTAATAACAGACAACTCTCAGATTATGTAATCGCAACTCGGAATTTGTAGGTGCAATTGATGAAAATTATTGAAGTTAAAGAAAATAAAAAACAATATCTTGATTTGCTCCTATTAGCAGATGAGCAGGAAGATATGGTTGACCGTTATCTTGATAACGGCAAGATGTATGTACTTGATGATAATGGGGTCAAGTGTGAGTGTGTCATAACCGATAAAGAAAATGACATACTTGAAATCAAGAATATTGCGACAGTTCCAGAATATCAAGGGAAAGGTTATGCAAGAGCCTTAATTGAGTTTATTGTTAATAATTACAGAGAGCAATATGCCATTCTGCAGGTGGGAACAGGCGATAGCCCACTGACAATACCATTTTATGAAAAGTGTGGTTTTGTCCGTTCGCATATCATATCAAATTTCTTTATAGATAATTATGACCACCCAATCTATGAGAGTGGAATACAGTTGGTAGATATGGTGTATTTGCAAAGACCGTTATAATTTAAATTCAAGTTTATGGAGAGTCACCGTTATGATTAGAGAATTTCAAAGGGATGATATAAATAAAGTTGCAGATATATGGTTGGATACAAATATAAAGGCACATAATTTTATCCCCGCCGAATACTGGAAAAGCAATTTCAAATCAGTAAAAGAAGCGTTGTTACTTGCAGAGGTTTATGTGTATGAGTATGATACAGAAATACAGGGTTTTATAGGGTTAAATGATGAATATGTTGAGGGCATTTTTGTTTCTGGTGAAATGCAATCGCAGGGTATAGGTAAAATTCTGCTGAATTATGCAAAGGATAAAAGGAATAAGTTGCACTTGAACGTATACCAAAAGAACGCACGGGCAATATCTTTTTATAAGAGAGAAGGATTTGAGATTCAGCATAGTGGCTTAGATGAGGCTACCGGAGAAAAAGATTATGTAATGACATGGCAACACAAATAGAAATTCCAGTTTTGATTTGACTTAATTCATAACATTTATTAACTGTTATATCTTATCCTCGTGAAGTCCGCAACCCCTTGAAAATGCTAAATTTGTAGCGAGTGAGTTTGCCCTTACGCTTTCCCTTGTGTTATATCCTTTTCCCTCATGTTACGAATGCTCACAAGGGCAAAATTAAGGGAAAGAAAATCCAGTAACAAATTATAACATGAAATGAAAATGGCAGGAAGAACGGATTGAAATGCTTTCAAAACTTTTAGAAAATTAAGGAAAGGACAGATAAGATATGAGATTGATTTATGCAAGATATAATCCGCAATGTAATAGCATAGATGTAACCACGTTTGAAAATGTAGTGCTTAGAATTGATTGCAATAAGGCAGAGGAAGGATTGAGAACTACTCCCGGCTCCCAGTGTTCGTTGAATGCTTTGGCTATTGATAATCCATTAGAATATGCAAGATTATACTTGGATGGAGAAATGCAAGTATGGGTTGATGCAGAGGATCGTTTAGATACGTGGTGATTTTGCTAATATAATATCATGATAGAGGTCTAGTACTAAAAATTCCAGAAAAATATATAGAACGTACGGTTATTCCATAATAAGAGGCAGGAATCTTAAGTTTCTAGATGTTTGAATTTTGCCTTAAGGTAAATAGAGAGGACACATTGATTTTTCAGTGTATCCCCTCTATTTAAAATTATTTTTAAATAGTTCTTGCACAAAAACAAATAGCATGCTAAAATCTATTTAAAGAAAGTTTTAAATAGGTAAAAGATATGGGAGAAACTAACATTTTTAAAGTATTGGCAGATAGCCAGCGAAGAGACATTCTTATTATGTTGAGAAATGAGCGATTAAATGCTGGAGAGATTGCTGAAAAATTACAGATCACACCGGCTGCTCTTTCTTATCATTTAAAATTATTAAAAAACGCAGATTTGATATCTGAATATAAAGAGAAAAACTTTGTTTATTATGAAATCAACACTACGGTTTTCGATGAATTAATTATATGGGTTAACCAGTTTGGAGGGAAAAAAGAATGAAAAAAGTAATGTGGATAGTAGCAATGATACCAGTTGTAGTTACAAGTGTTGTACTACAGTTTATGCCTGATATTATACCTATGCATCATGACTTGGAGGGAAACACTGACAGATGGGGAAGTAAAACAGAAAGCTTTATTTTTCCGGTAATTATTTTGTTTATTACACTGTTTTGGCACTTGCTAATCTATGTGTTTGAGAAAAAATCAAAAAATGCAAATACAGAAAAGGAACAGATGGAAGCAAAATCTTCTGCAAAGGTATTATGTGTTGTAGGAATTTCGCAAGCAATCATGTTCGGGATTATGCATTATTTTATTCTTTATTCTTCTTGGATACAGGCAAATGCAGGTGGTGAACATGCGGTTATTGACATTGCAAAAGTTTCATGTATTTTGTGTGGTATTATATTTATTGTATTAGGAAATTTTATGACAAAGGCAAAACGAAATGCAGTAGTGGGAGTTCGAACCGTTTGGAGTATGCACAATGATAATACATGGAGAAAGAGTAACCGCTTTGGTGCAATATGTATTATTATTACGGGGTTATTGACTATCATTACAACCGTATTTACAAGTGGGATGACTGGCACAATCTTTATGTTGATTTATTTATTATTAGCAACAATTGTAACTGTGGTATACTCAAAAAAGATATATGATAAGGAAATAGAAAAATAATTTGTATCTTTATGCGAGAGGGTGAAATTCCAGTCTTTACGGAGAGATAACAAACGAAGGGGAGGCAATTGCCACCTTTCGTTTGTTATCTACTCCTTCCACGGTTTGGTGGAGAATATGGTCTTGTTAACTCTCGCTCCCTAATGTCCTGTTTCTTAGATTTAAGCCTATCGTGTAGAGACTGCGGCTTTTCTCCATACCGTTGTTTCCAATTCTTAAGGCTGTCCTGATAATCCCCATAAGCTGTCTCTGCCTTATGAAATGCCTTGTAGAAGGCTTCCACATTCGGATACCCGTATTCCTTTACGATATGAGATAAGCGGACTTTCATTCTTGCAATCCGTTCCTCCAATCCGGCTATCTCCGTTGAAAGCTCGGAACGCCTTTTTGCTTTGAAGATACCTTTGCTGTCGGACAATTCAATTTCAAGGTCACTTCGCTGTTTCTCGAGTGCAAAAATTGCTTTATTCTGTTCCTGCAGCTTTTGATAAATCTCGCATAAGTGCTTGTAAGAAACTGCTTCCGTTGATGGCTGCGGTCTTGGCGGTATGGCAGGCTTTGGTGTATCTGCCTGTTTTCTGCTTTCTTCTGGTACAGCTTTCTGCTCTTTGAAATCTGTGTTCTCCGGTCTTGCTTCAAGCTCTTTGGAAATTACTTTATCTGCAAGCTCCAGAGTTTTGAGAAATACTTTGGAGATTAACAGTTCTAATACTGCAATGGCAGTACCGATAATGGAAGATAACAGATTCGGTCTGTTTCCGTAAAGCCATACGGATTCCACAATCTTGTCCGTTATCCGTTCCTTTTTTATCTGCATGATTTCTGACTTGGAAACACCCGTTACAATCGCTCTGTCAACCGTCTGATTCCACAAGGTGCGTTTACTGTTGTTTGCCTCAATCTCGGCGGCTTTCGGATTGTTCTTACCAATCTTTTTGGTGGCAAGATACATACCGCCACGCTCAAAAACTTCTAACCGCTGGCTTTTATCCCGCACATACTGATTGATAAGATTGGTATAATCCTGCTTGACGGTATCAAGGAAATTTTCAGCCTTGAAGTGTTTATCCTTAATGGAGAAAATCTGTCTTTCGTATACCTCACCTTTGTGAATCACCTTACACCTTTTACGGATATTTCCTTCTTCATCAAGTATCTCTTTCTTGGTGCGTACATGATTTCCCTTTTCGCCATAGAACATATTGCGGGTGGCAACCTTTTCTATGGGCTGTTCCAAGAGTGTACGCTCCGAAAAAATGAGATGGATGTGATAGTTGGTTTTCCGCTTATTGTGATGCAGGGCTGCGATACAGTCCGTTCCGTAAGTCTGTCTGAAATGGTCTGTAAATATCTGCAACAGTCTGTCTGGAGGATACTCCGTAAAAGATTCCGGCAGGGCTATGATCAATTCCCTTGCCTCAATACATTTCCCCTCCGTACCGCTTTTTTTAAATTCTGCCTGATTATATTTCGCAAGGTCAGTCCAAAAATTACGGTCTGTGGTTTCATATACCGCATACAGATTTTCCTGCTTCTTTGGGCTTGAAATATAATAAATTCTTCCCCGGACATTGTGGAGCTTCGTCATCTGAATAAATGAATTTCTTGGCATGTGCTTCCTCCTTTCCGTATCTGCCAAGTACGAAGCTGCAAGAAATGAGGATGGGAAACTTTCTAATGTGAAAGTGAGTAGGCTACATAGGTAGCCTGTCTACGAACATATCCGCCTGTCGGCGGAAGCTCCCAGCAGGGCGAAATACACAGAGTACAAATCGTAAGATTTGTGCGAGGGGTGTATTTCGCTCTCAAACGCCGAGGGCTTGTATAAAAAAGTTTCTTCCCCACTTCTTAAATTTCCGGTTGTATCTTAGAGGAAGCACATGGTATAATCTATTTGCGTGTAGGTATATCATGGCTTCGGTCAGATACATACCTTAGGGATGGTCTTAGGACTGTCCCTATTTAATTTGTCACATTTCTTGTGACAGCTCTGACATTTCCTTTGTCCCTTAAGTCCCTGCCTTCATTGGCGGTCATGAACTTTTCAAGCATATCCGTTTTGATAAGGACTTTCCGTCCTACCTTCAATACCGGAAGCTTTTTCCATTCTACCAGTTTCCGCAGGGTATTTCTGCCGATACCCGTATAGTCGGCAGCTTCCTCAATGGACAGTGCAATCTTCACTTCTGTCATTAAAACACCTCCTCTTGAATTGCATAATGCAATTTTGTGACTATGCCTACTATATAACTTTTATATCTTCTTGTCAAGCGTTACGAAATTTTAAAAGTAATTATTAACTTGCATATTGCAATGCTACTTTTACTGTGTTATACTTTAGCCATACCGAAAAAGGAGGCGTATCAGAATGAAAGATAAAGAATTACGCAAGTTAATCGGTAGCAGGGCAAAACAACGCAGACTGGAATTAGGTGTCAACCAGCCTTATATAGCAGAAAAGATGGGAGTTACCGCTTCCACCATACAGCGGTATGAGGCAGGAACGATTGACAATACCAAGAAGCTTGTTCTGGATGGTCTGTCGGAAGCACTTCATGTATCAGTGGAGTGGCTGAAGGGCGAGACGGAAGAAATGACAAGTGATGTTACGGATAAAAGGGAATTACAGATTCGTGATACCATGACTTCCATTCTCTCCAAATTGCCTTATGATATGAAGGCAGACGAAGCGGATTTTTCCAAAGATTTACTGCTGCTGATGTTGAAGGAATACGAATTATTCGTTGATTCCTTTCAATATGCCTGTAAGAATTTTAAAGGGAATACGGAAGATGCCACAATCGCAAAAGTAATGGGGTTTGAATCCAATCAGGAATATAATGAGATTATGTTCCTTAGGGAAATCACCCATACGGTAAACGCACTGAACGACATGGGCGACATTGTAAGGCTCTATTCCAAGAATCCCGAAACGGCAGCCGTAAGGCTTGCAAATCTTCTTTCAGAGAAAGACTCCGAACCGGTATAGATTAGACAACCGGAGTTATGATATACTTACACGCAGAAAGCATTTCATCAGTTCCGATTGTCGATATCGAAAGGAGTAACGATTATGGCAAAAGGTTCTGTAAGAAAGAAAGGCAAGAAATGGTACTACCGCTTCTATGTGGAAGATGCAAGCGGTAATCTGGTGCAGAAGGAATTTGCAGGTACGGAAAACAAAAGCGAAACGGAAAAGCTGTTGAGGCAGGCAATGGAGGATTATGAAGCCAAGCGGTTTGTTGCAAAGGCTGAAAACATCACACTCGGAGAGTTGCTTGACCTGTGGGCTGATGAAGAATTAAAGACAGGCACATTGAGTAATGGAACGGTTGGCAATTATCTTCAGACAATTGGGAGAATCAAACAACACCCTATCAGCAAAAGGAAACTGAAAACGGTGACTTCGGTACACCTGCAGGAGTTTATGGATTTGCTCTCATTTGGAGGCACTGTGGGAGATTTTATATCAAAAGGCTATTCCATTGATTATGTAAGGTCATTTTCAGCAGTATTGCAACAGTCATTCCGGTTTGCGGTATTTCCGAAACAGTTTATTACCTTCAATCCCATGCAGTATGTGGTGATGAGGCACAAAAAGGAAGAAACGGATTTGTTTGCGGATGAAACAGCCGCAGACAGAGACAAGGTTAAACCGCTTTCCTTTGAAATGTACCGGAAACTGATTGAACAGCTTGGAAAACGAAGCAGAGATGCGATTCTTCCGGTTCAGATAGCATACTTTACAGGTCTCAGACTTGGGGAAGTGGCAGGTCTGACATGGCAGGACATCAACCTTGAAGAACAGTATTTAACTGTACGCAGGAGTGTCCGTTACAATGGGGCTACCCATAAGCACGAAATTGGTCCGACAAAATGGAAAAAGGTCAGAGTTGTTGACTTTGGCGATACCCTCGCAGACATTCTGAGAAAGGCAAAAAAGGAACAACACAAAAACCGTTTTCAGTATGGAGAACTTTATCAGCGGAATTTTTACAGAGAAGTAATGGAAAAGAATCGGGTGCATTACGAGTATTATCATTTGGGAATGACAGAGAATGTGCCGGAAGATTACACCGAAATCTTCTTTGTATGCTTAAGGGAGGATGGTTGTCTGGAACTTCCGGCAACCATAGAAACAGCCTGCCGGACAGCAGGAAGAAAAGTACCGGAGCTTGAAGGTTTCCATTTCCACACACTGAGGCATACCTACACGACAAACCTCTTATCCAACGGGGCTCAGCCTAAGGATGTGCAGGAACTGTTAGGACACTCAGACGTGAGTACCACCATGAATGTCTATGCCCATGCTACAAGGGAAGCAAAGCGGACTTCCGCAAGACTTCTTGATAAAGTGGCAGGCAACGATTAAACAACTGAATAATGAATTTTCCCTTGTAATTATCCCATAAGGGCAAAAACAAGGGAAAAGGATACATATATAGAATTTTCAATGGCGGGAAGCCTTGAAAATAGGGGAAAGTTAAGAGAGTTAATAGATAAATTCTAGTTTGCAAAACTGACCAAAAATACAAACAGTTCGTAAAATATGTATTTTACGAACTATTTGTATTTTCATGATGGTATAATAGAAATATACAAATCGGATTTTGAGAAGGTAAGTGAATGGGATACCACGATACAAGATACCATGGAGGAATATGATAATGTCGAAAGATGAGTATTTGATAACAGATACGCCCCTCAAAGCGTTGACGGTTTTTGCAATGCCAATGATTCTTGGAAGTTTTTTTCAGCAAATATACAATATGGCCGACTCTATTATTGTCGGCCAGTTTGTTGGTTCTTCCGCACTTGCAGCTGTCGGTGCAAGTGCAGCATTGACTAATGTGTTCATTTGTGTGGCACTGGGAGCCGGTGTTGGAGCCGGTGTGCTTGTGAGCCGTTATTTCGGAGCCAGGGAGTATGGCAAAATGAAAACAATCGTGTCAACCTCCTTGATTAGCTTTTTGCTTCTAAGTATAGTCCTTGGTGTTTTTGGCTTTTTCTTCGCCAACTCGCTGATGAGTGGACTGCAAACCCCTGCCGACATACTAGATGATGCAGTACTGTATCTGCGGGTCTATTTTGTGGGCTTTCCGTTTCTGTTTATGTATAACATTCTTTCTACCATGTTCACCTCAATCGGCGAATCTAAAATTCCTCTAGGACTGCTGATTTTTTCGTCCATCCTGAATATTTTAATGGATCTTTGGATGGTAGCCGGGCTAGGTCTCGGTGTGTTCGGTGCGGCTATTGCAACCCTGATTGCACAGGGAATTTCCGCAGTGTTTTCGTTTTTGATTTTCTTTGCACGGATGCAGCAATATAAAAGCCCCTTTAACAGGTTTGAACGGCAGGAGCTGTATTCCATGCTTCGCATTGCGGTGCCGTCGGTTTTACAGCAGTCCACAGTGTCCATCGGTATGATGATTGTGCAGGCAGTGGTAAATCCTTTCGGTACACAGGCACTCGCCGGGTATACAGCAACGATGAGGGTGGAAAATGTTTTTTCATTGATCTTTGTATCCATCGGCAATGCGGTTTCGCCGTTTGTTTCCCAAAACCTTGGCGCAGGCAAACCCCAACGCATCAAAAAAGGCTACCATGCGGCGCTGGTGCTGGACGTGTGCTTTGCCGTTCTTGCCTTTCTCGTCATTGAAACGCTACACACGCAGATCTCCTCGCTGTTCTTAGGAAAAGACGGAACGGCGTTGGCCTATCAGGTGTCTGGTGATTATATGAGGTGGATTGGTTACTTTTTCATCTTCATGGGTATCAAGATGGCAACCGATGGAGTTCTTCGCGGTCTTGGAATTATGCGTCCGTTCCTCGTTGCAAACATGGTGAACCTTGCGATTCGTCTGTCCGTTGCCCTGATCTGTGCACCGCGTTTCGGCATTGCCTTTGTCTGGCTTGCTGTACCAGCTGGTTGGCTTGCAAACTTTTTAATCTCCTATGTGGCTCTCAGGAGATCATGGCCGACTGATAAAATGGCATTCATTAGTTAACTTCAAGTTTGTAAAACTGATGGAATAAAAAATGTAAAGCTGGGAGCATTAGCTTACGGCTTTTTAAGTTAAAGCAAATAGAAGTAAATAATGGTCAAAAAACAATCGACATCCGACCTCCGACCTCGTACACGTTATAATATAAGTAATCTAATAAGAAAACAGTGTTATCATTACTGCATTGCTAAATGAGAATGGTAGCCATAAATATGAATTCGTAGGAACGGAATGGTTGAACCCTCAGGGTGACAGTGTCACTCATTTGTCAGCGAAAGGTGCTTAACTTAGATGATTTTCAGTTTTCTTATTTTGACATGGATTTACAGGAAGGGTAGAAAAATCAATGATCGTAAAAATTCATTGTTGCTTTTTTATTTTATGGGGCTTGCGAGCACCGAAAAGACAAAACGGGCACCGAGAACTAAATCTATCCAAGCACCCAATGGAGATAACTAAAGTGTAGGATAAGATTTAGGTTGTCAATGAATGTAAAAATGGTTTTCTTGCTTGAAGAAAACAGGCCTGACGAAGTATCGCTCAGATTAGATTAAAAATTCTAGTCTGGGCGATTTTTTCGTTCAGGGAAAAGAATACTATTCATTTCACTAGAAGGAAGCGATTGCAATATTCAAAGAGATTCCACTGGAACGTATGCATGGAATACCGGCAATCGGCATCAGGGTAGCTGATCCAAACAATCTGGATGACGGTGTGGAGATGGATGTGCTGATCGGAAAGAGAATTGATCTGGATATGCTTCATTATGTGCCGGAGATTGCAGACAACTGGCAGGCGCAGCAGATGATAAGATAGGTGACAAAGTCGAATAGTTTGTGATCATGCCGGTTCTGATACCAGATTTCACCTTTGAATCATGGGAAGAACATGGAACCAGGGCATTTGGAACGACAGGAAGATAAGGATGCTTAAATTGTTGATGTGCATAGAGATAGGTATGTGTTATACTGTGAAAAAAGATAAGTACAAATTTGAAGTTTTTTAAGTAAATTACAACTCTACGGAGCATAGAAACCGCTAAAATTCACCATATTCTACGTTACGTGGGTGTTAATAAACAGTGGAAATTTATACAATGAATCCAGAAAGGAGGACACGAACCTATGGACCAAATTAAGATAGGTAAATTTATTGCTGAAGAAAGAAAAGCAAAAAAATATACTCAACGAGAATTGGCAGATAAGCTTAGTATCAGCGATAAAACAATCTCAAAATGGGAAAGGGGTAATGGTTTCCCAGAAGTATCATTGTTACTTCCACTTTGCAATGAACTAGAAATTACAGTAAATGAACTTCTATCTGGTGAAAGATTGCAAGCAATGGATTATAAAAAGAAAGCGGAGGAAAATATGGTGAATTTAGTGAAAGAAGCTCAAGAGAGTAAAAAGAAGATTATAATGTCTGCAATGGTTAGTGTTTTGGTAATCGTTGCAGCAGTACCTTTATTTGTTGTTGCGGGAATGTTTGAAATGCAGGTATGGGCTAGAGTGCTATTGATGGGGATTGGATTTGTAATAACGGTAATGGGAATCGCTATTGCATGTGTATTAGACAGAGAAGCAGGAGCCTTTGAATGTCCTGAATGCAAGGAGCGATTTGTTCCTGATATGAAATCCTATGTTATGGGACCTCATACAATTACCAAAAGAAAGTTAACTTGTCCAAAATGTGGATGTACAAAATATTGCAAACATGTTTTAACCAGATAAGGTGAAACTTTCAGTTTGATGGAGAAAGCAAAAATCAGTCATGCCCTTTATCATATAGTTTCTGTATATTTTTTGGAAGTTTGTCAGGCAACATGGCATTTATAGCATCTTCGTTACCATCTTTCATTACTGTTTCGTAATACCAGCACTTGAATTTTAAGAGGGAGAGAGTTTTTTGAAGTTCCTGAATTTCAGTTTCAACAGCTGATTTTCTGGTTTCAAATAATTCTTTCCTTTTTTCATAGCTGGAGCTGCCTTCAGATACCCAGATAAAAAATTGCTTTATATCTTTTATCTCAAGACCGGATTTCTTCAGACATTCAATGATACGAAGTGCTTCTAATTCATTATCGCTGAAATAACGGATATTTCCCTTGCGTTCCAGATTAGGGAAAAAGCCTTCCTTGTCATAATACCTTAATGTAGAAACAGGAAGATTAAACATTGCAGAGACCTGACCGATTGTATACATAAAAAACCTTCTTTCAAATTTATACTTGACCTAAAGTTAACTTTAGGTTGTAAGATATTTATATCATATACTATTGTTAGTGTGATTACAAGAAATTTTGCATATGGAGGATGTTAAATATGTTAAAAACAGAAAAATTAAAGCTGGTATCTGAATGGGATAAAACTTTTCCACAGAGTGAAAAAGTAGACCATAAGAAAGTGACATTTGTAAATCGTTATGGAATCACACTTGCCGCAGATTTGTATAAACCGAAAAATGCATCTGGGAAATATCCTGCGATTGCCGTAAGCGGACCATTTGGGGCAGTCAAAGAACAGTGTTCCGGATTATATGCACAGACAATGGCTGAAAAGAAGAAATTATACAGCTTATGTCGGAACTTACCGGACAAAAAATAGATGAAAGTTTTGGAATGTTTCCTCCGTTTTATACAGACTGCGGACGAAATATCCATATAGGTAAAAATGTTTTTATTAATGCAGGATGTAAGTTTCAGGATCAGGGTGGTATTTATATAGAGGATGGAGTCCTGATTGGACATAATGCAGTATTGGCAACGATTAATCATATGGAAGATCCCGAGAAAAGAGCAGGTATGATATTTCAGCCGATTCACATCGAAAAAAAAGTGTGGCTTGGAGCAAATGTAACGGTTCTTCCGGGGGTTACGATTGGTGAAGGTTCGGTCATTGCAGCCGGATCAGTTGTAACAAAAGATGTTCCGGCCAATATGATTGCGGCAGGAGTGCCTGCGAAAGTTATACGGAAGGTTAAAAAAAGACACTGAAAAAGGAGAAATTTAATCATGGCAAAAGTAAAGGATGCGGATTTGAAAAAGCCTACAATGGTCTGCAAGGCTGGGTAGACTGTTTTGAAAAGGCTTCCTTGAAAGGCATGGTTGGTGGCGGTGGAATTGATGCTGCAAATATAGCTGCAAGCCATGCTGATGTGATGAAAAAAGCATATGAACTTGGAAAGAAATTATGAGTTTGAAAAGAGTACTGTTATTTAGTCTGTGTATATTAGTTTTATCTGGGCTTGTAGGATGTAGAGAAACAGAAATTACCGTCAAATCGGGATTGTGCGCCCAGATAAGGGCGAGTAGTCTAGCAGGTGGAATGCCTGTCTGGTAAGGTCTAACCAACCGCCAGTAGCGAGTCTTGGGTCTTCCACAGTCTGCGTCATACCAGCGTTTATGAAGAAAAAATCAAAAGCTCTTGACTTGGAGTTAACTTCAAGTAGTATGCTAATCGAAACAGGAGGTAAAAAGATGAAGAAATTACTGATTATATATTATTCATGGTCAAATGGAAACACGGAAAGAATTGCAAAAATGCTGCAGAGTGAGACTGATAGCGATATTCTAAAAATAGATACCGTAGTTCCATATTCTGGCAGTTATGATGATGTGGTAAATCAGGGACAGAATGAAGTGCAGCGCGGATACGAACCTGAAATTAAACCGCTGGATATCAATATTGCAGATTATGATGTCATCGCAGTTGGGACACCTACATGGTGGTACACAATGGCTCCGGCTGTAAAAACATTTCTGCACCAACAGGATTTTACCGGAAAGACAGTAGTACCTTTTATGACAAATGGTGGCTGGCCAGGGCATGTAATAAAGGATATGAAAGCAGCCTGCAAAGGCGCAAATGTGGTTTGCGATATGCAGATACAGTTTGATTCTACAGGTGGAAGTAATCTGGAGACACCTCAGGAACAAATTAATGAATGGATACAGAGTGTGAAAAATCTTCTTTAAATTGTGGAGGAAGAATATGACAATAAAAGAAGTGTCAGAAAAATATGGTATTTCACAGGATACCCTCCGTTATTATGAGAGGGTTAATGTGATTCCTAAAGTTACAAGAACATCCGGAGGAATTCGGGATTACCAGGAAAAAGATCTTAGATGGGTTGAGCTTGCAGTATGTATGAGAAATGCAGGACTTCCCATAGAAAGTCTGATTGAATATCAAAGGCTATTTAGGGCGGGAGATTCTACAATACCTGCGAGACTTGAGTTGTTGAATGAGCAGATGGATATTCTTCAGAAGCAAAAAGAGCAGATAGAGGAAACTATGGACAGGCTTTCTTATAAGATATCACGGTATGAAGAAGCAGTGAAAACAGGAAAACTGGTATGGACAAAGGAGAAATAGTACAAATGGCAAAGCTGGTAGCATTTTATTCAAGAGCAGATGAAAATTATTTTGGCGGTTCCATGAAATATATTCAGATTGGCAATACTGAGAAAGCTGCAAAAATGATAGCTGATATGACAGGAGCAGACCTTTTCAAAATCGAGCAAAAGATTCCCTATGCCGCTGATTATAATACCTGCATTGCACAGGCAAAAGAGGATAAACAGACAGGAAAACGACCAGAGATACTAAATCTGCCACAGGACATAGATCAATATGACGAGATTTATCTTGGATACCCGAATTACTGGGGAACCATGCCAATGGCTGTATATACTTTTCTGGAAAGTTATGATTTTACAGGAAAGAAAATTCATCCATTCTGTACGCATGAAGGAAGCGGATTGTCAAATACGGGGAGTGATATTAAAAAAAGTGCAAAAGGTGCAGTGATTGAGAAAGGCATTGCGATACATGGAAGCAGCGTAGATCAAGCGAAAGATGTACTTGAAAGATGGATACAGAAATAGAGGTTAGAAAAATGGAATGCAAGGAAATACGTGTTGATGTAAGAACTGCGTCAATAAAAGAAAGTATAGAAGGGCAACGTCAGACAAAAATATTATTTCAGATTAATCATACAATGCCTTTTACTGATGAATATAATCATTTATTAAAGGAATTGTTTGGAAATAACCTGGGAGATGGGAGTATGATATCACCACCGCTTAATGGAGCATGTGTTGGAAGCGTAAAGATTGGCAGGAATGTATTTATCAATTCTAATCTTCTTGCAATGGCAAGAGGTGGAATAACGATTGAAGACAATGCTATGATTGCTGCAAATGTACAGCTTATTTCCAATAATCATGGTACATATGATTTGTGTACTCTGACTTGTAAGCCTGTTCTGATAAGAGAATATGCCTGGGTAGGAGCTGGAGCTACGATACTTCCGGGAGTATGTATCGGAAGACACGCAATTGTGGGAGCTGGATCTGTAGTGACAAAGGATGTACCGGATTATGCAGTAGCAGTTGGAAATCCGGCAAAAGTAATAAAAATGCTTGATAAAGAAAAATTTCAGGAGGACTAAAAAGATGGAAAATATGAAGTTGAATAACAATTTGGAATGTCCAATGCTTGGACTAGGAACTTTTATGTTATCACCAGAGGATGCCTACACAAGTACATTAGAGGCATTAAAAATGGGATATTCCCTAATTGATACAGCAAATGCTTATGTAAATGAGCGTGCAGTTGGAAGAGCAATCAAGGATAGTGGAATTGACAGAAAAAATA
>OATU01000959.1_pt1 | contig 20470 bp, 24 predicted proteins | sample 1516711 | NCBI WGS metagenome assembly OATU01 (sample SAMEA2579971, study PRJEB22360) | human gut metagenome | biome: human gut; feature: human-associated habitat; material: faeces | place: Denmark | collected 2008/2010 | reverse complement strand
CAGGTGGCTTAAAGATTCCGTGCAGAAAATGTGTAAAGTAATATTGACAATATCAGTATACGTTGGCGTCACATTCAGCACAACCGGATCTTTTAACAGCCGGTAGCCATCCGGAGCCTTTGTTTCCTTCAGGTAATACGTTCCCTGATCCAGACCGAGAATGGAAAGTTCCCCGGTTGAATCAGTGATCATTTCCACGGCTTCTTCTGGTTTGGTTCCCCCGGTATGGTCAGTACCTCCAAGCAGATCCCGGTTGATCACATGATAGCCGTTCTGTGCCTGCTTCACATACACCTCGTTTTTGCATGCCTCGTCACTGTACAGACGGAATTTTGCCCCGGCTAACGTTCTGTCATGGTCATTGACTTTTACAAGGTCTAAGCGGTAAGTAAAGCACACGACGGTGTCCCACGGTGTATAGCCGGTACTTCCATCGCCATTACTGTCCGGATCATTGGAAAACTCCAGACGGACATCATTTTCAAATCCCGGGCGTCCGGTATCATTTGCCGCCTTGTCATTTAACACGGCATCGTAGCGTAACAGTACCTTCTGTCCATAGACATTCTCGTTTTTCTCATTAAAGTTTGGGAACTCTCTGTCTACAATTTGCTTGATATCCTTTACGGCCACCTCAAACGTCTCCCCTTTGGATGACGGCACACGGACTTCAAATTCCCCTTGCTTCAGCGTATATTTCTTCCCTTTGGCATCGGAGATCGTGATCTTTACGCTGTCTTTCTGGAACGTCAGCGCCGGATCCATCTGGTCGTGCCATGCATAGTAATACGTCTTGTAGCCATTCATGTTCGGGATATTGGATTCATACTTAAACGGAACTGTCTGTCCGATCTCATAGTCCCCAATATCATTCCAGCCGTCCGGATCCTTGATGTGTTCCTGCTTATCATCCTCATCGATCTTCTTGATCACGGTCGGATAATCCGATTTGACCTGGATTTCCGTTGCCGGATTTGCCGTGCTGACCATACAGAGGCTGCCTGCCGCATGGGTTCCCTGGACTCTCGTCACTTCATCCACAAGGTAATACCCATACTCCAGACCCTCAATGCGGATGGAATTATCTGCCCGTGTATTTGTAACCGATACTTCATCCCCTACGATCTTCCTTCGTTCCAGTTCATCCCGGAGGGATTCTACAAAATAGCGGAAGCTGCTGTAACTTCCTTCCAATTCCTGAGGAGTGGTTGCCCCTTCCACCTTGTAGGAATTTAAGGACTGGATGTAATCCACTGCCATATATTCTGTCACTTTTTCTGCCGTAGTCGGCTTGCCACTTTCTGTAAGTCCTTTTGCTACTACGGTTTTGACTGCTTCCTGATATTTTGGATGAAACGTGTAATTGATGGATTCCCCGCCTTTGGCATTCTCCGCAAAGAACAGCTGGTATACATAGAAATGTTTCCCCACTAGGGACTGCCCTTCCTTTCCCTGGATGGTAATGCTTGCCTTTCCATTTCCGAAAGAAATAGTTCCTCCATGTGTTTCCCCTTTCCTCTGTTCCTGCACCTCTTCCGACTCTGCCTGCGGCAGTTCTTCCATTTGTTCTGTTCCTTCTTCAGCAGCAAAAACAGGCATTCCCTGATTTCCTGCCGATACAGCAAGCAGCAATGCACCTGCCAGAAACACTCCTTTAGTTCTTCTCATGATCTTTTCCCCCTTTCCGGTACTGGTACACGGCAGCTCCTGCACATCCCACACCCAGCAGAAGCAGCAAAAGTGTTCCGGTGGATCCGGTTTCCGGCATCTGCAGTCCAATGATATTTACTACCTTCAGATTGACCTCCCGGTCTTGTTTTGTTCCGGTGATTGCAAAATCCCCGCTGGTTTCCGTGTGCTTTGTTCCATTGACATAGTATTCAAAGGAACCGGTGACCGGATTACTTTTTGTGTAGATCTCATAAACAACTGGCGCCCCGTCTGATCCTACCGGGATCCGGTATCCTTCCGGCGCTTTCGTTTCCTTCAGGTAATATTTGGTATTGACCTGCAGGTTTGGAAATGCCAGTGTCCCTTTGCTGTCTGTGACCTTTTTCTGCAGTTCCTTTTTGCATTCCCGGTCTGCATACAGTGTAAACTCTGCCCCTTCCAGTAATTTGCCCTTGTCATTCTCCTTGTGGAGCAACAGACGGTAAGGGGCAAGTATGTCTTCCACCGAAAGCTGTGCCGTACCGTCCGGCTTCAGCGTCAGGATCATTTTTCCGGATGCTTCCGTGGACGTGTTTCCCACTTCCGTGATCTTGTTGTTTTCGTCCACCTTGAATTTCACCACGCCAGGATTTTTGGTATAGCCTGCCGGCACAGATTTTTCCTGAATGGTATGCGTTCCACGGCTCAGCCCTTTTAAGGTCACGCTGCCTTTCTCGTTTGTTGTCACATCCGTCTTCTTTCCATCCGGATCCGTATGGGTAAATACCACTCCCGGGATCGGACGGTCGATGCCTTTCTCTTTCTTAATGATTTCCAGTGACAGAATGGATTCTGGAATGGTTGGGGCATTATAAGTGTAAACAAACTCACTTCCGTTGTTTTCACTTGTAATAGGAATTACATATACAGTCGGATTCAAAAGATAGCCTTCGGGTGCTTTTGTTTCCTGAATCGTTGCTACTCCTAATGGAAGTTGAGGATTCCCACTTGGAGATAAATAAAGTTCATCTCCTGATGCAAGATATTTTTGTTCATAATAGCAGAATCCATCTGCATTTGTTTTAAATATCCATCTACGTTTCGGCTGGTGTCCCTGTTCTGCCGGATCCTGCTTGCCATTGGTCGCCGGATCCACTGCATAATATTTCATGGTAAACTCTGCCCCCTCCATGGAAGCGCTTCCCTGCGGCTTGTTCTGGTTGGTTTCCTTATCCACTTTTCCAAGCAGCACTCCGACCGGGTCCATCTGGGGAACGTCTGCTACTTTCAGTTCTGCAGTCTGGTTTGCAGTGACCTCTACCTTATGTACCGTTCGATCCAGTGCATAGCCTTTTGGCGCTTCCAGTTCCTTACAATAATAAGTTCCTGCCTCTAACACCAGTTCCGGGGTATTTCCAGCCTCATCCGTGACCAGTTCCCCTACTTTCTGACTGCATCCCTCATCGGAAAATACACCATACTTTGCACCGCTGATGCTGTAACAGCTGCTTCCATTGGTAATCTCCGGATTGGCAGAAGATTTTTTTAATTTTACCTTTCCTTCTTTCTGCTGGTCACTCAATTTAATTACCGTAACTGCAACACATGGATTTTTGGGCATCACAAGTGATTTAAAATTCGTATTGTAATACTTGTTCATATACACCGAATATCCCAGAGAATGCCACCATTCATTGTAATTACTTCCTACTCCCGTATAAATTCCCACATGGTGACTTCCGGAAGTGCCTGCCGGCAATCCATCTCCTCCTACGGCTCCATCCCATGTCCAGATAATGTCTCCTTTTTCGATGTAGCCATCAAGTCCTACAATTGAATGAAGAAGTTCATTAATTTTATCAGGATTTTCCGATTGATACGTTCGATATTCAATTCCATTATTTCTCAGGAAATCTCTCCAGTTCCCGGCACCAACACCACCCCATGCAGGAATACGGTCATAGGCAGCTTGGTAATCCATACCCGAAGCCTTATACAACACATGCCATACAAATCCGGTACAATTCATCATTGCCTGTCCTGCAATATCGTCATATCCGTTTTCCCCCTGACAATCTCCATTTGGGTTTCTTGTATCTGTTCCGCCATTTCTGCCCGGAATAAACGAGCCATCAGAACGTTCTGGATAAGGAGTCCCAAGATAATAATTGTCATTTTCATGCGAATGCAGCCAGTTATTCACGTTAGTCCTGGTCGCGTTCGGAATTACGTCTTCTATCCGGTTTCCTCCACTGTTATATTCCTGAACGGTAATCCCTGGATGCAATTCTCTTTCTCCCATCCCCAACGTCTGCAGTTCCTGCACTGCCTGCGCTACAACACTGACAGTTCCTTCTGGCATATAAAAGGAAAACGACTTCGGAATATCGGCAAGATCCGCAGGAACTTCCACACCTTTTTCGTCATAAATAGAGAGCATGTACAGATCATAGCCATCTTCTACTTCCAATTCTGCTGTTATAAGTTCCTCCGTTTTAATTGTTTTTGTTTGTATCGATACGTTTACATGCTCCGCCTCGATCCTGATCCTCTCTGGCTCACTTTCTGTTTCTTTCTTTTCATCCTCCGGTTCTTCCTGCACTGTTTTTTCCGTGTGTACCTTTTCTTCCACTCTGCCCGTTTCCTTTTCGCGCCCCGGCTCTGACGCATAGACAAGCAGCTGGCTAAATAGTAGCATAGCTGCCAGAATCCATACAAAAAGACGCTTCTTTCTCTTCATCTGCGCTTTCCTCCTTTTTGATTTTTTGCTACAAAAAAAGACGCTGCATACGTCTTTTCATGGTTTCCGTCTAACTGGAATCGGAAATCCGTATCTGGTTCCGATAACGTCTCATCTTCCTTCCCCCCTTTCACCGTTTTTCTGTTTTTGAGGATGCAAAAAAAGACACCCCAAACGGAATGTCTTTCTTCTGCTCTCTGATTTCTTTTTTCATTTTGCCAGAGATCCTTCCTGATCTACTTCTGGCAATTATAGTATAACATAGTGTCAATGTGTTTTCTAGGTTACTTTGGGCTACCCTGCGGTAGCAGACTTTGATCAGTCTCTTTTGAAAAAGAAGAAAGACACTCCCCTGATAGAATGACTTTCTTCCGCTATATTTTATACAATACTCTATGAAATACCTTTTCTGATAAGATAGTTCTAAGCACGATTTTAATACTTCATCAAAACTTTCCTTCCAGCCTATTACTTTCTTGCCCCGCATTTGGAACAGTCTGTGTATGCAGGAACATCTACCACCCATCTCTTTTTTGTAACTTCTTTTGTTTTAAAATATTCTAAATGATGTCCACCGCCTTCTCCTGCTATAGCATGCTGATAAGCATGTCCTCCCGGATCTGCAGTACAGTCGGCGCCGCATACATTGCAGCAATCCCACGGCTCATAGACTTCTTCTTTTACGGTGTATGCTTCTTCATGTCCCTGCTCCTCGTGATATACCCAGTTATGCTGGCACTGCCAGGCAGTTCCCTCTCCTGCAAACCGGGAAATAATTGCTGCGCAGACCGCTCGGGAAACATTCCCCTGCGGATTTAACAGTCCGCTGTTTCCTTCCCCTTTGATCACTCCGGTTGCCACTGCCCACTGCATCGCTTCCGTGGCAAACGCACTGACATTTCCTCCGTCTGCATAACCGTCTAAAGATACCTTTTCTGAAACATTTTCTTTCCCCTCTGCTTTTGCATAACGGTACATGATGGTTACTAACTGTTCCCTTGTGATCTGATCTGCCGGTCCAAATGTTCCATTTGAATATCCGGTGATCACACCCGTCTGATTTGCCCAGGTCACTGCTTCAGAATAGAACTGCCCCTCTGCAACATCCGGATACAGCCACTGGTATCCGGTCTGTGGTGAACCGTCCATCCGGTAAAGCACACATGCTACATGGGATCTTGCAAGCAGCTCTGTCGCACCGAAATAACTGTCGTTCATTCCAGTCATCAGTTCCTTTTCGGCAACATCCTTGACTACATCGTAATACCAGTAATCTGGCTTTACATCTGAAAAATCATCTGCATTTTTCGCTGCTACGGACATTCCCATTGTTCCAATCGTAAGTGTTGCGGTTGCCAGTAAGGCGAACATTCTTTTCTTCATACTCTTTCCCATTTTTTTCTCTTTCCTTTCTTCTATGAACCTTTCATTTCCAATTTTTCACGCACACACTATTCGTGTATCATTATAACGTTTTTTTCTGATTTTTACAAGAATTGTGACAGCTTTTCAGCTTTTTAGAAGTACCTTTCTCTTTCTGGAAGAGGACAGACTACTTTTAAAAACCCACATGCAAACACACCAAGCAGCACAGATTCTCCTACGTTTCCTGCCTTCATGGAAAAATATTCTTCTTTGGTAATCCGGACGCGGATTCATATTGTCTCCGTATCAATGTTTCAGTAGTAAAATACCGGTTCTCTCCATTCCCTGATCCCTCTCTGCACAGTCCTCCGGTTTCTCCCTCTTCGCTGATAACGATCCTGAATCCTTCCTGTATAAAATCTGCCATACGGATATAAGTCTTTTTGCTCTTGGATTGCCCGTCCAATCCGGATGCACTGAAAGAACGCAGATATAGAAAACAGATATATGGTAAGGAGCAGGAACAATGGGAAAATCCCCCATATAGAAACGGCAGAAAGCCTTGTAATCAGTTCCCTCCTCTTTACCAAAACAACGATGACTGGCAAAACGCTACTGCACAAACTCAGTAGTTCCAGGATCCGGAGATCCAGTTTTAGCTTTTCTGAAAAGTACACGTTCTGTTCTTTTGTCAGATCAGTGACTTTGTGATTCATCCTTTCTCTATTCTCCATGTGTTTCCCGGTATTCTTCCTCATACTCTTCCAGTTCTTCCAATGCCTCCGCAGAAAGCTTTCCTTCTTTTCGGAGATTTTTTAACACTTCCAGAGGATTTCCTTCCATCAGTGACTCGAAGATAGCAAATGCTTCCTCTTCTGATCGTTCTGCCGTCTGTCGGTCGATTTCAGAGACCAGAATTGCTCTTGCATGCTCCTCCTCATACCATTCGATCGTCATCTCTTCGGTAATCTCCCCCGGTTCCATCCAGTTCTCATATTTTGTAGAAACTGCCATTTGCTTTCCTCCTCTGTTCTTTCTTTTGCTTCTACTTCTAGTAATTATAGTATAGCATAGCGTCAATGTGTTTTCTAGGTTACTTTGGGTTACCCTACGCAGTTAAAATCTTATGATTTTTTCTCTCTTAAACAATTTCCTTCTCGCTACCAAACTAGAGATTGTTCAGATATTCCATAATCTCTTCATACCTTTCTGCCATTACCTTTTCCCCCTCATATATCGGATCATCTACATGAGCGTTTTTCAGACCATATATTTCAATTTCCGAAACTGCTTGAAAAGCTGCCATACTTCCATTGTTCTTTAAATACACTAAATATAAACGGAAGCTTCCATCTAAATTTTTGAGAACAATATATTGATAGTGGTATTGATGTGTGCTTGTAATCAAATCAGGTCTATTCTCTAAAAAATATTCTTTCATATCTGTTGCCAACTGGATACATATATCTTTCTTTTCTACTGTCAATTTACTCACACTTCGATCTGAACGGATTAGATATACTTCATCCAGATTATTTTCATCAACAATATGAACCTGAATTTCCTGTATCCCAATCTTCAACTTTGAACTTTCAGCAGATTTTTGAAAAATAGGTACCCAACTCATCTCTAGTTCTGGTTCTCTTTTATACTCGTATTCTTTTCGTTCAAAAAATACAGAATAGCTTAAACCTATGATTGATATTACCAGTGCCATCACAGACACAACTACTGAAATAATTGATATTATTGGTAACACCTTTTCCTCTCTTTCATGCATTTTCCCTTTATTGTCTGTTACTTTTTTATTCGTTCCTTCTTTTTTCATTCGACTACAGTTTCGCTTTGCCATATACCTCTCCTTTTTTCTTTCAGTATATGACATTTTTATTCCCCTGCATAGGAGCGTTCCGAATTTCGGAACAACTTATTCTTTTTCTTAAATCCCTCTATGTATCATGTGCTGTTCCTTTCTGACCAGCGGCTCTGCAATTACCTCTCCCGCTCTTAAAAGCTGCTCTCCAAGTCCGTTCAGATCCCCTTGTTCCCGCATGGAGTAATATTCCCCGGAATTTCCAGCTACAATGATATGATCCAGAACATCAATTCCCAGTATCTTCCCTCCGGCGCTCATTTTTGCAGTAAGCATTTGATCTTCCCTGCTTGGGTGGTAATCTCCACTTGGATGATTGTGTACAAGAATGACACTGGCTGCATTGGAAAGGATCGCACTTTTAAACAATTCCCTTCCCGTTACAAGGCAGGCATCAATCGTTCCCATACTGACTACATTCATATTCAGTACCTGCCCTTTGGTGCTGCAGTTTAACACACATACCACTTCTCTGTCATAATCTGCCAGTTCCTTTGAAACAAACCTGCAGACCGCTTCCGGAGAAGTTAATGGATACTCACTGTACATTTTTTTGTCTGTAACCATCTTTACCCTGACAATTTCCAGTTCTTTATTCTTCTCCAACGAACGTCACCTCCAGCATTTCATTTTCCTGCAGTTTTTCAATCAACTGCTTTAATTCTTCGCTTGTATAAATCTTTTCTTCCATCTGATGCTCCTCCATATTTCATTTTTCAATTTTTTCTGTTCCGAATTTCGGAACAATTTCTTTTTCCATAAGCCGGACGTTTAAAATTCTCCCATGCGCTATCTGATACTGTGCATTTTTCCAGTTCTGCATAGTGTTTCTTCTGATCTGACTTTACCTGTTTTCTCTCCCTTCGGTACTGCATACTTTCACCTTTCCTTTCTGTTCCGAAATTCGGAACGGATCCCTTTCGCCTTCCCACGGAAGGCTCTGGTCAATATCATCCCGGATCGCTTCATCCACGGAAAGCAGCGCTAAAGACTGCCCTGACTTTTTGCTCTCTGAAAACTGCAAATATCGTCTGGTATCTGCTTTACTATGTAATTCTGTCCAGAAAATTTCTATTTCTTCCCCAGTATTTCTTTTTACGATGCAGGCTGCAGTCCTGGGAAGCATTTTTGTAATGCAAAGCACTTCGTTTTTCTTCATTCCATGCTCCTCTGGTAAAAGTAACTGAACCTGATCACCCACCTTATACTTTACTTCCTTGCAGCTTCTCTCTTCCCTTCTGCATGTTTCACAGATCCCATTTTTTAACTTTTCCGCTTCTTCGTATTCTCCACAACTTTGACACTTTTCCATCAATTCCAGACAATTTGGACAGTACGGAATGCTTGCAGAAGAAACTCCCCGCACTCTGAGCAGCGCATCATTTCCACACTTCCGGCAGACTCCCTTTGCCCTTCCATAGTTCACTTTCAATTCCCTATCATCCTGATCGGTCAGATCGATCCATCCCTCTCCCATAAGTTGCTTTCTCTTTTCCGTGTCACACTCTTCTACTAGCTGTTCATATCTGTTCTTTTCTTTCTCATACCGCTCAAAGTATCTTTTCATCCTTCCATTCCCCTATCTGGTAATATATTTCTGGTAAACGTCCATAACCGATTCAGATATACCATTTTTATGGACTTTTCTAATATCTGAGATTCCTCTCTTTTCCTGGCTTTTCAAATGTTTGATCAATGCTTTACTGCTGTCTATATAACTGCAACATGTTTTGGAATCATATTCAATACGGTACTGCATTTCTTCACCTTGCCTTTCTGTTCCGAAATTCGGAACAAATCCCTTTAGCCTTCCCACGGAAGTCCCTGGTCAATATCACCCGGGATTGCTTCATCCACAGAAGGCATTCCTGATGACTGTCCTGCCTTTTTGCTCTCTGCAAACTCCTGCTCTTCGATATAAACTTCTGTTGTATAGACTTTCCTGCCTTCACTGTTTGTATAACTGCCTGTCCGGATTCTTCCTGATACAGAAATTTTTAACCCTTTCCTGAAATATTTCTGTGCTACTTCCGCATTTTTTCCAAATGCAACGCAAGTGATAAAATCGGCTTCTGCTTCTCCCTCCTTATGATATTTCCGATTGACTGCCAAGCGGTATTTGGCCACTGTGACCGTATGTCCCCCTTCCTGGTAATGTACTTCTGGATCATTTACAATTCTTCCTAACAAGATTACTTTATTCATATGTAACTCCCTTCTTTATTTTTGTTCCGAATTCCGGAACAAGATGTTCTTGTATCTTTTATCTAAGAAATTTTCCATTATTTTCCCTTTTCCTACTGAGGATTCAGTTTGTTTTTTATTCTGATTTTATTCTGTTTTTTCGTAATAACTGCCAATCTTGACAAGCATTGACAAAATCACCCAAAAAAACTATACTCATATCAGGAGATGGTAAAAATGACAAAAATTTTGACCTCGTCCGGGTTCAAAGGATGGATTTATAGCGGGCACTCAGGTTTTCTTAATCCTTAAACTATAATATCTACTGTAATGCAATGGCTAACTGCACTGTTAGCGTGATTATTTTTCCCTTTGAATCAAAATTAAGAGGTGTCTAACTTTGTGCACTAGGCACCTAAATCCTATTCCTTTATTCCCAAGAATTCCTTTCCTTAATTTTTCTCGTTCCGAATTTCGGAACAAATCTTAAAACCATAGTCATGTATAATTTTTTCCGCTAATAATCTGACAGTAAAACTGTCTATTACAAAGTGATGTACTCCATTTGCGTCCTCTATATTTTCCGTGTTTTCTTTAAACACTTCTTCGATTTCTTCAATCATCTTCTCAAATACATTCATTTTGGTATAGTAACGGCATTCTTCCGGACATTTCCATTTGCCACGCGATCCCCGGCACCGGACAGTACAATCTTCTTTTTCTCTGCATTCCATACAGCAGCGTTCCCATCCACATGTGTTTTCTGCCCTACATCTCCCTGCCGACACTTCATGTAACGGTTTCTGAAGCATATTTTCTTCTCGCTGCACCACATTTACCATGACAGAAGTGCTGTCCTCTTCTTCCACGCAGATTTTATATTGTTTCTCTGGAATAATTCTTACCTTCGTTTCCATTACCCCGCACATCTGCGCAATTCCTTTTCTCTGCTCTTCTGCATACTGCCGCAGGTTCACCTGCTCCAGATTCTCTCCGGAGATTTCCATGCCCGCCTCAATATAACCGGCTTTTCCAATCCCGCCAAATAATTCTGCGTCTTTGATTTCAAAAAATAATTTCAGTGTAATATCCATTTTTTCCTCCTTCTGTTCCGAATTTCGGAACGGCTCTTTTTCCATCCCCGGACATTTCAATACTTCCACAGCATTGTCCGACACCTTGTCATTTTCCGTTTTACCTGCTTATTTCACACATCCCCTATTGATAGATTAAAATAGATATGCTATACTTGTCTGCGTAACTAAAAGTAATGGTAACTAGAAAGCACCCTTATTTTTGTTCAGCGCAGACGATGGTCTGTGCTTTTTTTATATTTGTCATGATGCTTTAAGATGGCACATGCATATTTTTCCATCTTACAATTTATGCATTCGTCTCTCAAAGCATCTTCACTCAGCCGCTCTGGATATTTGCAAAGATTATCGCAGATATATTCCATCATGCTTGTTGTGATTTTTTCCATTTTCTACTCCTTCCGTTCCGAATTTCGGAACATGTTTTAAATCCCTTCATACAGACTTCTCGCTGCTTTTTGGGTATAATAGATCTCTATGGTATCCGGAGCATTGTATAGACTCTGCAATAAATATCCCCGGATGTTACGGATCCTGCTGTAAATTCTCCCCAGACACTCCAGAACATATTTCACATGGGATGCTGTCAGCTTTGAAAACTGGCAGCGCAGCTCCTCTGTCGTATAACACGCACTCCCGATCCGGTGGATTGTATGTTTCTTTGTGCTGCATGTATGTACCAGCAGGGAGATGCAGTTATCCCACAGCGTTTTATTTTCGGGATTGTCATGGATTGCAGCTTTATAATCCAGCCTTTTTTGGAAGAACTGTTCCAGAAACCGTCTGTCCTGCCATACATGTTCTCTCCATCCATCTTTCATACTTTCCTGACCAGGCTCTGTGTTATACTTTTCTTTCTCTACTTGATGGATAGATAGATGATTATATTTATTATAATTATTCTCAGTATAACTAGGGTTGCAGTTCTGATTCCTCCAGAGGTCGCAATTCTGATACTTCTGTTCCTGCCAGTTTTGGCAGTTCTGAACTGTGTGTACGGCTCCTGCAGAAATTGTATGCTTTGGGTGATCTTTTCCATTTTCCGGGTTGCAGTTCTGGCAGGTCTTCTGTAATGTTCCCATTTTCTCCTGCCAGAATTTCTCCAAAATTTCCAGAAAACTGTCTTTCTTTTCCTTCCATCCGGTACTGTCTTTCCGTTCTTTTCCCATATTCTCTGTCAGGTTGCAATTTTGGCAGGTTTCCTTTTCTTCCTTCCCTGCAACAGTTTCCGCCTCTATTTTCAGCAGCTCTTCCTCTGTCAGTCCTTCCTGGATCATCCTTTTTACTGTCAGAAAATTTCTGACATACAGTAGGTTTGGTTTTCCAAATCCCTGCTTCTTTTTTTCTAACAATCCGATTCCGTTTTTGGAATCCAATTCGTCAAGAAGACGGATAGCTGAAGCTTTACTACAACGAAACTCCCTCATAATTTCTTCGATCGAATAGATCACATACACTTTGCCTTCCCCATCTTTCCAGTTATTTCTGGTAGAAAGGCTCATGCGGTTACGCAGCACACAGTATAAGATTTTTGCATCACTGGATAAATCCGCAAATTCATTTCCGAAAATAAGTTCGTTTGGCATCTGCACAAACTGTATCTGTTCCATTTCTTCTCCGTAATAGTAAAGTCTTCCCATATTTTTCTAGTCCTCTCTTTCGTCTTCTTCCTCTTCCGGCTGTTCCTGCACCACAATCACTTTTATTAACAGATAAGCACAGACGGTTCCCAATACCAGTGGTACAACATTCTCCCAAAATCCGTCTCCGGAAAATAATACATTCCAGAGTTTATACAGCAGAAACAGACTGATTGCTCCCGCAAGCTGTGCGATCTTCTTTTTGGTTCCATTTCCAATTTTTTTCATTTTATCACCTGCTTTCCAGTTGTTTCCGCACTTCTTTCAGATCCTTGAAATAGATCCGGTTCGGCAATCCTCTCCCCTGCCTCTTTTTTTCCAGCAGCCCCATTCCGTTTTTGCAATCCAGTTCTTCCAAAATGCGGATTGCGGTCCGCTCACTGCAGCGGAATTCCTGCATGATTCTCTGGACCGGGTATTCGATGTATACTTTCCCGTCTTCGTCTGTTTTCTGGTTACACTCTTTCTGTTGTACTGCCCGCATACAGCAGTACAACAGTTTTGCATCCCCGGACAAAGTTTTAAATACATCGCAGAAGATCAGTTCCTTGGGAATTTCAATTTCTTCTGTCTGGTGTCCGTACTCTTTGTCATAGATTTTCATAGGTTCTCCTTTCGGTTCCGAAATTCGGAACACTTCGTTTCTTTAACTTTTTTGTTTGAATAACTGTTGGATCAGATCCTCCCGCATACAGGAGGCGTCCCGGAAAAACTTCATTTCCGGTTTCCATAAGAAATAATCATGAGCATAACATTCTTCTTGGGATGGCGCTGTCTTCTTGTATTCTCTTAGGATGACTGCTGTTCCTTCCCCAATCTCGCAGCGATAGCAGGTTTCCCCGGTTGATTTATTCTTGTCCCAAATCTGCCATGAACGGTAATTGTTCAGAAAGTTATTGCACTCTTCTTCGGTATCAAAACAGATGCGGGGAGCTGTTCCGAAATTCGGAACCTCTTTCGCTTCTTCCCTCGTTTTTTTATACTGCTTAATTTCCTTATGGTTTGTGATCCCCTGCTCCAGTAGTTCTTCCTGCTCCTCTTCTGGCAGGGTTGCCATTTCCACCGCAGCACTCTTTTTCAGATCACCGGACTGGAATGCCTGCATCCCCTTTTCTCCCAGGTTATTTGCGATGGTACGGTATTCCCCGATCGTACTTTTTGACATCTGCAGCTGTGCTGCCAGCTTGTCTGCCAGTCTCCCGGATGGAAGATTCGGAAATTCTTCCGGATATGTCCGGAGCAGATGGCTCATACCTTCCAGTTCACACATAATTTCATACTCCGTTTTCTTGGCATAGCCATTGGAAGAATAACAGCTGAACTGCGCCCGGATATCGGAAAGTTCTTTGACGATGCAGGGAAGCATTGCATACTGTTCCAGTCCTCGTTCCTCCACCAGGATACGGCACGCATTTTTCCGGTGGTGTCCGGCAATGATCTCATATTCATCCGTATTTGTTTTTCTTACGAGAAGATCCTGCAGGACTTCTCCGTCTGCTTCAATCAGATCCGCCAGAGCTTCCTCTTTCTGCCGGACAGACTCTTTTAAAGCTTCCTTTTCTTCCGCTGTTTTTCCGTAACGGTACTGTGCCGGATTATCTGCCAGCTTTGTGTAGTGGATCCAGCGGGTTACCCTGCGCGGATGAAGTTCTGCCTTCTTTGGCTCCTCCTTAAAAATACTGCTTATCTTTGCCATGTCTGTCCTCCTTGTAATTCTGTTGCAAGATCCATAAAATCCATTGCAACCTGGCTGTGGGAACGGTGTTTCATAACTGGTTTGTAATATTCCAGTGCATTTTCCACCACAGCCCCCTTGCTGATGCAGGTTTCCATAATATCCCAACAGTGTTTTTCTACCATATCGAGATATGTATTTCTCTGTGTCCGTTTATTCTCCACTTTATTTGCAAAGATTTTCCACTGTACCTCCGGATATTCTTCCAAAAGATCATGGTATTTTTCTTCTACAAGCAACAGATTGTCCCGGCAGAATTTATCCAGACACACCGGTGTCAGAAGTACATCGGCGGCAGCTAAAGCGCTTGTCGTGATCTGTTCGATTGCAGGTCTGGTATCAATAATGCAAATGTCATATTTCTCCCTTACGAGACTTAATGCCTTTGATAAATTTTCTATGTTCGCAGCATCTCTCTCCAACAGCCCTGTATTGCCTTTGATAATGTCAATCCCTCTGTATTTTGTGCGGTAAATGGCACTTTTTACAGTATTCGGATGTTGGATCACTGTTTTAATATCGTGTCCGTTTCCGTTTACTTTTGCAAAAAATGGTGTCAGATTGGTCTGTGGATCCATGTCGATCAAAAGCACATGCTGTCCTAATCTGGACATACTGTAAGCAAGGTTTACAGCTGTTGTTGTCTTTCCCACGCCGCCTTTTAAATTTCCAATCACATAGCATCTCATATCTTTTTCCCTTTTGTTCCGGATTTCGGAACATCCTTTCTTTTATTTCTTCCCTGTATTTTTTTTACCATCCAGAAATTCAGACAAGTTCATCTGTTGATACAGCTGCACTTCTTTGTCCTCCTTGCGCCTTTCTTCTTCCTGCTCTGCATAACAAAAAAGGCTGGAAGTTGGCAGATCGCTGTTACAGACATCCTGGATTCTTTTTATTGCGCTGCTCCGGTTTTTCTCAAATGTCCGGTGACTGACGTTACTCTTTTTCTCCACCGCTTTATAGGGAATATTCTCCACATACAGTGCGTGAAGAATGTCATATTCTTCTTTTGGCAGCCCCTGGAAACACAGCCAGATCCGGTGGATCAGCTCTCTTTGTTCCGCAACTCTCTGCATGGCTGCGATCAGTTCCTCCTGGAATACTTTCCGCTGCTTTTGGAATGCCAGATATACATCTCCCAGATCTTTCTTTGTCCTGCTTCCCATTCCCTGGGAATCATAATGCAGCTTGGGAAACACGAAGCTCTGGAGACTTTCTTTTTCGCACAAATAACTTTTCTGATAATTTGCATAACGGTTATCACAGTACCGCAATGCTCCTTCGTAGTCTTTTAACACCGTTTTAATCAGCGCCTCACTTGCTTTTTCTGCTTCCATTATTCACACCTTATCCGAAGTTACATCTGTTTCCTAACCCCATTTCTTCTGTTTGGTTCTTCCCTGCGCAAGATCTGCAGAATAAGGGGTTGGATGTTCCATCCGTTTTTCATACCCTCCGCGTTTTAATTCCTTGTAGATCGTCTGTGGGGATACACCTATCTTCTCGGCAATCTTATTTACCGGATAGTCCTCCCTGCACATCTGCTCAATGATCAGTCTTTCTTTGTATTCAATTTTTATCATTTTCCATTCCTCGCTTTCATTTTTATAATCGATAGAAAAAGTTTTCTATTGCAGTGTGATGATCATCTTCCCATCCGTCACGTACAAGAACCTTTTCCCCATCCGCTCCATAGACTGTCAGTTCCATATATCTCTTACGGGAATCGTAGGACAGCACAATCTGTTTCCTTGTTTCTTCCTTTTCATATTCTTTCTGGAGAACAGTTCTGATCTCCTGCTTTCTGGATAACCGACCACTTTTTACAAACTCACCAGCACGGTTTACCTTTAATCCCTCCCCCGGCACAGGTTCTTCAAATTTGTACGAAGGAATTCTCAATTCCATTAAAACTCTGTCAAGGTAATACTCCATATCTTCCAAATCATATAACACCATACTCATGTTCTTCTCCTCCTTTTTGTATAAAATGCACAAAAAAAGCAACCTGAACTTTTGTTAGTTCAAGTTGCAATCGTAATCCGCCGAATTTCTTCGTTTTTTCGTACCTCGCGACCAAATCCGCGACCAACTGCTACAAATCATCTTGATTCCATAGCAATAACCTTTCCATCCTCAGCAAAGCTTAACCGCTTTGCTTCGTTGCTTACTCGTCAATCCCGTGTTTCCCGCCCCTCAAAAACAAGATTGAAGTATCTGACATTGTTTTTTTGTGTACTCGGCTTTGCACGGGACGGGAAAACGGGATTTTCTCCCTCGCAACTGCAAAGCCTGAGTCACAAACCTCTGATTCCTGAACACCTGAATGGAAATCAGGTGTACACGTTTATTCATTCACTGCTGAAAACAAAAGCGTATCCAGTTTTTCTGCTACTATGTTCTGTCTGTCTTTTGCTACATGTGAGTATACTCCCAATGTAATCTTAGGATCTCTGTGTCCTGCTCTCTGCTGTACCATGTGAACGGGTACTCCTTCTGAAATCAGCAGGGAAATCGCACTATGTCTTGTCCCATGCAGTTTAATATGTCTCAGTCCATGACGGCTCAGTGTTTTTCTCCACTTATGTGTGAAGCTTTTAGGCAGATACGGTTCTCCATTCTCTTTACAGATTACACGGTCACTGTTACAGAAGTTTTCCCCGTATTTCATTCTGTTCTGCATGTACAGCAGTCTTTGCTTTTTCAACAGCTTCATGGTGTGTTCACTTACAACCATCTTCCGGTAAGAACTCTCTGTCTTACAATCCTTTAAGGTAGGTTCATTTCCATCTGTTTCTGTCCATGTGTACTGCACCGTGACGGTATTCTTCTCAAAATCAATATCAGAATACCTCAGACCAAGCAGTTCCCCTCTTCTCAAAATACAGTCAAACAGTAGTGCTACCGGAAGTTCCATATCTGTACCTTTCACTGCTTTTTGTAATTCTTTAATCTCCTCCACAGTGTATACATCTACATGTTCTGTTACCATATCTTTTCCTACCTTTACTTTTCTTGCCGGATTCTCTTTGATATATTCCAGCTCACATGCAACATTTAAAGCGGCTTTAAATACTCTGTTGATATGCAGGATCGTTGTTGCTCTCAGCGGCTTATCGCTTTTTGTTGATTTCAGCCTCCATCCATTGTACACCTGCTGCACCCTCGCCCTGCTTAAGTCCTGCAGTTTTATCTGTCCAAACTCCGGTTTCAGATAATTCTCCACTACATTCCGGTAATCTTTTACCGTTGCAGGACTGCTCTGTACCTGAACATAGTCTCTTAAATATTCATCTAAAAAGGAAGCAACCGTCTGTCTGGATGGTTCTATCATGTTACCCGACAAATATTCTGCTTTCTTTACTGTAAGCAGGTTCTCTGCTTCTTGTCTGTCTGTTGTATCTGCCTTGTAGTATACTCTCTTTCGCTTCCCCGTCAGCGGATCCTTTCCCAGCTCTAAAATGATGTCAAAATATCTTACATCCTTCGTATTCGGTCTTGGTCTTACACTTCCTGAAACTGTCTTTCCCATCTTATTTCCTCCTAATCTTCAAATGGTATTTCTGTTATATCTTCTACTTCTTCCCACTGGTCTTTCATAGATACCGGAAGTAATACAATATAACCTTTTACACTGATGTCTTGTAAAATTTTAATGTTGCTTACATAGCGGTCTCGCTGTGCCTTCAGGTATCCCATCTCTTTCCACTCTTTTAAGACGGTAGCTTTTTCACTGAATTTTCCCTCCCTTAAAATCTCTACAAATTCGGAGTCCGCTATATACAGCCTCAGGTCTGAGATTTCTCCGGTACTCAGCAGGACTTCTTTTGTCTTTTGGATTCTTCCCCTGCATCCTCCAACCCCATCCCTGACACGTTCATCCAAAAACTGTGTTCTGTTTTTGGAAATGTACTGCAACAGCCACTCCATTGCCCGTTTGCCTAGCGAGACTTGTTCCGTATCCTTTATCAGTGAATGTTCCTCCATGAAATTCCTGATTTCTTCTTTATGAAAAGTCAGTCCCATCACTTCACTTAAGATGTCCACCGCTACAAGAATCAGTGCCGACTGTTTTGCAGTACGCTCTGTAAGATTGTTATATATCTCTGTCTTCCTTGCATGTTCTACAATCGTTTCCACCTCTTCTGACAACATTTCTATGATTTTTTCCTCTCCTAACTGAAGCAGTCTCTCAGCAACTTTCGGAACAATATGCCCATAGTTCATGCTAATGACCGATTTGATCCGGTCTGCCGACTGTGCATCCTTTGTCCACTCCACATTTTGGAACTCGAAGTTTCTGACAAGCAGTCCTGAATTGTTATTACACTGGGAAAGGATTGACTTTTCAGATGTGAGAATCAATGCCGTCCGGAAGCGTGCTGATTCCTGCACGCTCATGGACTGTGTCAGTCTTCTTTTTTCCACTCCACTGCTCAGACTGTACAATACATTTGTCATATCTCTGTTTCCAAGTAAAGACCCCTCATCAATGACCGAAACAAAGCTGTTCGGCAATGACCGCATCAGGCTGTTCAAGGTGTCCTGAAAAGTAAATACAAAGTTATTTCCCAGAAAGTCAGGTGCACTTCCGGTTGAAACAGCAAGTAATGCACCCGTTGTTTTTCCCGTACTGCTCTCACCCACACAATGAACGATGACATTGGAAATGCTGATTTTTTCTTTCAGGCAGTCTACCAGCATTCCGGATACAGATACCGCCAGTAAAAACTCTAACGGTATCTGCCCCATTACCTCTTCTTCCACTACTTTCTCCCATTCTTCGTAGCTTCCTTTCGGAAAAATCCTTGCCTGCCCCTGATATTCACTTTGCACTCCTATTCCCGTTGCACCTTTAAATACCGTTCTTCCATTGATTTCATCCATCCCAAGAATCTCATGACGGTAAATCCTTTCCGCATTCCTCTCCTGATTTTCTATCGTCTTGATCAAAGTATCTGCGTGTGTCTTCTTTACCTGAACTCCCATCGCTGTCAGTCCAACAATCTTACTCTCATTTAAGGATTGTCTTGGAAACACAAAAGTAACTCTCTCGTGATTTCCCCGGTCAAAATATAACTGCAGGCTCTCTTCTTGTGTATCTATGTTTGTAATCACTGCTTTGACATATACCGCACCTCCCATCCTTATAAACTTCCATTCCTTTGACTTCTCCACCCATTTATATTTTCCGTACTGACCGTCTTCAATGCCGGCTTCCTTGTAATATACAGGTCTCGTTTCTGCTTTCTCTATCGTTTCTACTACAACTTCATATGCCATACTTATTTTTCCTCCAGAAAGATTCTTGCGACACGGGTTCCTTCTTCCTCAAAATACTTCACACCATAGAAGGTCACAGAAACAGCTTCATCAAAATTTAACCCCAATTTTTCTGTCAGTTCTTGTATCACTGCTTTCTGATACAAAACAAGCCTGCTGTTGCTGTCACCCTTTTTCAAACGACGCAAAGAGTAAAAAGCTTCTTTTTCGTCAATACACTTACTCAGAAAAAAACTGCTTCCATCTGCATCCAATGCAATCTGAATCTTATCTTCCAGTTGCAAATCTTTTTCCAACTGTTTTGAAATGATCATCCGGCTTCCACAGCCTTTCTTTTCCGCATTGATCAGTGTCACTGCACCTTTTCCTCCTCTGTCCTTTGAAACGGTGTTAGGTCTTGCCTCTAAAAAATACATGTTACCTGCTTCGTACATACTTACATCTCCTTTTCTTTATTTCTTTGATTGCCCTTACTTTACCAGATTACCTTTTGCTTTTTAATGGACGTTTTTTCTCCCTTGTTCTTAATTCCCCTGGAAAAAAAATTGTGCTCCGAACAATTCATTATATAGCTTTCTGAAAATCGCTATATAAATCAAGGAAATTAAAAGGAGCGTACATACTATGAACACAACACCGAAAACTGAAAACCGTGGATGCGAAAAAGAAACCTGGGGAAATCTACTGACTCTGCTGGACACTCCACTTTTTTATGATTCCAGCGATTATAATAGTTTCCACAAATGGTATCGAAGAAAACTAAGTGCACTGAAAGACTACCTTTCTTATCACAATCTCCCTGCTGACGAAAAACAACTCTCTACATTTTCTTATTACATGTTAAAAGCTTATGTATTATACTCATGCCCAAAGGCTGACCCCCTTCTTTCCAATCTTCACTCT
>OATU01000950.1_pt1 | contig 20567 bp, 14 predicted proteins | sample 1516711 | NCBI WGS metagenome assembly OATU01 (sample SAMEA2579971, study PRJEB22360) | human gut metagenome | biome: human gut; feature: human-associated habitat; material: faeces | place: Denmark | collected 2008/2010 | reverse complement strand
CGCAAGTCCCGGATCGTACAAAAGATAAAACCCTGCCGGTCTGGCAGACGTTCGGCTGATCATCGGTAGCTCGTGATCAGGACACTCTGTTATCGGAAGGGGTCTCATAAGGCATAAAGGCGGACGGTTCTTGTGATCTCAATCAGAATCAGGTATAATAAGAGTAATATAAATATATTTCGCAGGGAGGGAGTCACATGGGAAGCTATCTGAATCCGGGAAGCAAAGGATTTCAGGAAAGTTTAAACTCGGAAATTTATATGGATAAAACAGGACTGATCGAGAAGACAAATGCGGTTCTGAATACCCGGCAGAAGTTTCTGTGTGTTAGTCGGCCAAGGCGTTTTGGAAAGTCAATGGCAGCAGATATGCTGGCTGCGTATTATGACCGGGGAGAGGATTCCTCCAGCTTGTTTGCGTCTCTAAAAATCAGTGGGGCAGCTTCTTACCATGTTCATCTGAACCAATATGATGTCATCAAAGTCAATATGCAGGAGTTTCTCAGCATGACCCACGACATGGATGATATGCTGGCCATGCTGCAGAAATACCTGGTGTTTGATCTTGTGGAACATTTTGGAGATATTCGGTTCCGGGATGAAAATAATCTGATTCAGGTGATGAAAGATATCTATGCGAAAACAAAGCGTTCTTTCGTGATTCTGATCGATGAGTGGGACTGCCTTTTCCGGGAGTATCAGCAGGATCAGAATGCGCAGAAAAAATATCTGGATTTTCTTCGCGCGTGGCTTAAGGACAAGGATTATGTTGCTCTGGCTTATATGACAGGAATTCTGCCTATAAAAAAATATGGATCCCATTCGGCACTTAACATGTTTACTGAGTATTCCATGACAGATCCTGGTGATATGGCAGAATATTTTGGATTTACAGAGCAGGAAGTATCGGACCTGTGTAAAAAGTATCAAATGAGTTTCGATGAGGCAAAACAGTGGTATGATGGATATGATCTGATTGCTCATCATCAATCGGGTGACAGATATTACTCCATGTACAGTCCAAAGTCTGTTGTTGAAGCCATGCTGCGGCACAAATTCGGTACTTATTGGAATCAGACAGAAACATATGAAGCTCTGAAGATTTATATCCAAATGGATATGGATGGTCTGCAGGATTCAGTGGTGAGAATGCTTGCAGGTGAGTCGGTATCAATCAATATTGGAACCTTCAGCAATGATATGACCACATTTGCGACAAAAGATGATATTCTGACATTACTGGTTCATCTTGGATATTTAACCTATGACAGTATCAGAGAAACTGCAGCGATACCAAACAAAGAGGTCTCACAGGAGTATGTAAATGCGATCAGTACAATGAACTGGCATGGAGTTGCAGATTCCGTGGAGTCATCCAGAAAATTATTAGAGGCATTGTGGGCAATGGATGCGGATACTGTCGCCTCCGGAATTGATAAAGCGCATGAGGAAATGTCTATTCTTCAATATAATGACGAGAATTCGCTCAGTTGCACGGTCAATCTTGCATTCTATTTTGCACGGGAATACTATACGATGATCCGCGAATTACCTTCAGGAAAAGGTTTTGCTGATATATGTATGATTCCGCGCAAGACGCATCTGGATAAACCGGCGGTGGTGATTGAACTGAAGTGGGATAAAAGCGCAGCCGGTGCGCTGAACCAGATCAAAGAAAAGAATTATGGAAGTGCTTTAAAAGATTATCAGGGAAATCTGCTATTGGTTGGAATTAATTATGACAGAGTGACTAAGAAACATGAATGTGTTATTGAGGTGGCACAGAAACAGCTCTAATTAGAATGGGCTTTTTGTTTGCAGCTATGCAGGTACTGAACAGTTGCGAGAAATGTAAACCGGAGTACAAGTATATCAAGATGCCTGTACTCCGGTTTTTTATGAGAAGCGAGCTATTCTTCGCTGCCATTATCCCCGCGTCCGCTCCGTGCTTCCTCAAGGTAGTTGTAGAGCGTATATTTTGATACCTGAAGCGTCTCGCAGAGAAGAACGCTGGTCTTGGAAATTTTGAAGACACCCTTCTGGTCGAGGTAGTCCAATGCGCGGATCTTTTCCTCCTTGTTCATCAGTCCCATCGGTTTTCCGACCAGAAGCTCCGCCTGTTTCATGTAGTACTTAAGAATGTCATCCACATTTTTTGTGGCCAGGGCATCGATATCATTTGTCGGCGCGTGATGGGTCATCGGGTACTGAACAAAAGCACCCAGCGCACGCTGCGCATTCAGGAGATCCGAGACGTCCAGATTCACACAGACAGAGCCAACGATCTTTCCGTTTTCGTCCGGGATCAGTGTGGTGAAAGATTTATAGAAACGGTCTTTCGGCCCATTGGAGAAGGTCTGGATGCTGTCTTTCATCGGCTCGATGTCTTTTCCGAGCTGTGTGATCATTCCGCCCTTCGGTGAACCGCCAACCGCACGGCCACTGACCGCCGGGTTTAAGGCGTAAACGATGGTGTGATCATATCCTTTCCGGTAATCGTGGATCAGGATCTCGCTGTTTTCGCCTAAAAATTTCTGGAGTCCCTCGAGAAAACGGATCAGAAAGTCAAAGTCAAGATACTGGGAAATTTCCATAAATGTACCCCCATAAGATAAGCGTCAAAAACGGACATCTCCCCCGGGGTGTTCGCCGTATATACGCTATGTGAAAAAAATAACAAAACAGAGGTATAAAGAAATGCCTCTGCAGGCTTCGATGTAAGTTCAGAATAGCATATGACAAACTGTTTGTCAACAAAATAACATTAATGCAAACAAAAAGTTTGAAATAACTATTGACATTCCATATAGTATGGCATATAATGAAGAAAGCAAACAAAAAGGAAGGAAAACAAACTTTCAGTTATAAATACCCATCCTTTTCCGGACCAGGGATCCACTCACAGGGATCCCGAGTCCACCCACTTGAGACTGATGTATTTCACTCCTTGTTATAGAAAACATGCAATGATAGCGGTACTGAACAGTTACGAGATCATGCAGCTATGAAGACGCCGGATCGTTGCAGAATCACATTGTGGTGGATGCGATAGAGACTGGTTTTCTGGCAGATTGGATGCCTGCCAGGAAAATGGAAGGCCGGGAGGCCCGCTGTCTCGCCACGGCGAAAAAATCCATGTTCCCGGTGTGGATTTCCCTGAAAAGGGAAATATTATGGTACATATTGAGCAGGCAGAGCCCCTGAAGCAGCTTATCCCCAATACAGCTGTTTCAGGGGCTTTGTCTTTTTTGAGGGAGAAAACAGAGCGGTAAAGTGTGGGGCGGCCGCATATATTGTATCGATGTAACTGTTCAGTAGGTCTGCGCATTTACTGCGCTGACCGTAAGAAAACTTAGAATAGAAGGCAAAAATCCTATCGGCACAGCCGATTTGGAATGGATTTTTGCGCGTAACTGTGAGTACCGAACAGTTACGTATCGGTAATACATGCAGCTGGAGGAGCGTATGAAATTCAAACAGAAAGTTTTTATTTTTATTGTGATCCTGGTCGTGGATATGATCCTGGCTTGGGGGGCAGTGCGGATGTGGAAGGGAAGAGGGGAAATATTTGATACGCACGAGGGAAAACCGGTCGATACGGGAAGAATCCCTGTGCCGGGCGAAGGGATGACCACTGAGGTTTCGGGACATGATCACAGCGGAGCCGGACGATCGGAAAAGGCTGTATCAGATCTGTACGGCCAGCAGGAAGACATCGCAAAAAAGTATACGGCACTCACCTTTGATGACGGCCCGAATCCCAAATACACAAAGCCGCTCTTAGACGGTCTCAGGGAACGCGGAATCCGCGTGACCTTTTTCCTCGTGGGCGAATGCATCGACGGAAATGAAGATCTCGTAAAGCAGATGGCAAAGGACGGACATCTCATCGGTGTTCACTGCCTGACCCACAAAGACCTCACAAAAGAGAAGCTTTCCGACGCAGCGAAAGAACTCTGTGACACACGGGAGAAGATCCGGGCAGTAACCGGGGACTGGCCGGAGTATGTCCGTCCGCCATATGGGAGCTGGAATGCGAAGCTGGAGGAGGCTGTGGACATGATTCCCGTATTCTGGGATGTGGACTCCATCGACTGGCGGTTGAAAAATACGGAGAAAGTCACCGCAAAAGTGGTGAAAGATACGGAGGACGGGGACATTATCCTGATGCATGACGAGTTCAAAACCTCTGTGGAAGCGGCGTTCCGGATCATTGACAACCTGACAGCGAAAGGGTATACTTTTGTTACAGTAGACGAACTGATGGTCGATTAAGACCTGCAAAAAGAGCGGTAATGGATGCAGCGCGCAGATGGTGATATTTCATGCGGAAACGGAGCGCTGCAAAACGCAGAAAGGCAGCAGCCATGGATTTATTTGACTATATGAGAGCGAACACGATGGAAAAGGAGTCGCCGTTAGCATCCAGGATGCGTCCGACGACTCTGGACGAGGTGGTCGGGCAGAAACATATTATCGGGAAGGACAAGCTCCTCTACCGCGCGATCAAGGCGGATAAGCTTGGATCCGTGATCTTTTACGGCCCGCCGGGAACGGGAAAGACGACTCTGGCGAAAGTGATCGCAAACACGACAAGTGCCCGGTTCGAGCAGATCAATGCGACTGTAGCCGGGAAAAAAGATATGGAAGAGATCGTAAAGAACGCCAAGGATTCCATCGGTATGTACGGGCAGAAGACGATCCTCTTCGTGGACGAGATCCATCGCTTTAATAAGTCCCAGCAGGACTATCTGCTTCCGTTTGTGGAGGATGGAACGATCACCCTGATCGGCGCGACAACGGAGAATCCGTACTTTGAGGTGAACAACGCCCTGCTGTCAAGATCCAGGATCTTTGAGTTAAAACCGCTGGAAAAGCAGGATATCCGGGAACTTGTGATGCGGGCGGTTTATGATACGGAAAAAGGAATGGGAACCTACAGCGCCGATATTACCGACGAGGCGGCGGATTTCCTGGCGGATGTGGCGAACGGCGACGCGAGAGCGGCGTTGAACGCAGTGGAGCTGGGAATCCTGACGACAGATAAATCCGATGACGGAAAGATCCATATCACGATCGATGTGGCGGCGGAATGTATCCAGAAACGGGTGGTGCGCTATGACCATGACGGGGACAACCACTACGATACGATCTCCGCGTTCATTAAGAGCATGCGTGGTTCTGACCCGGACGCTGCGGTCTACTACCTGGCGCGGATGCTGTATGCCGGCGAGGACGTGAAATTTATTGCCCGACGGATCATGATCTGTGCGTCGGAGGACGTGGGGAACGCGGACCCGAACGCCCTGGTGGTGGCGGTGAGCGCGGCCCAGGCCGTTGAGCGGATCGGCATGCCGGAGAGCCAGATCATCCTCTCCCAGGCGGCAGCTTATGTCGCCACCGCGCCGAAGAGCAACGCGGCATACATGGGGATCGCAAAAGCGATGAAGACCGTGGCGGATACGCGGACCATGCCGGTACCTGCCCATCTTCAGGACAGGCACTACAAGGGCGCTGAAAAGCTTGGACATGGTCTCGGCTACAAGTATGCCCACGACTACCCGAACCACTATGTCACCCAGCAGTACCTGCCGGACGGAATGGAGGGAATGCGGTTCTATGAGCCGTCGGAGAACGGGTATGAGAAGAAGATCCGGGAGCATATGGAGTTTATCAAGAGAGAAGCCGGGGAGACAGAATAAGGAATTTTGTGAAATAATTCGCTGAGCTGCCTGAGCGCTGTATACGCGGTAAGACAATTAAGCTGTAGATGCTGCAGACAATAAAGAAAGAGGGAACTGTGCAGATGCTTCGTATTCCAAATCTGTAAAATTCCCTCTTTCTTTTTTATAATGTGTGCGTTATAATGAGATATACTGATCCTCCGATACTGCGTAATTGCGGTGATCCCATCGGAGAGAGTTTCAAATCTAATGGTTCAAAGGCAGCCGGGCCGGGGACGGAGAGGCTGTTACAATCTTTTATGATTCCCAACGAGACGATAAAACCGGAATAAGAATGAAGGAGTATCCATTATGCGTGAAAAATTAGCGACATTACCGCTGACTCAGTTAAAAGAGCTGGCAAAGAGCCAGGGAATCAAGAATATCAGCGGCTTACGAAAAGCAGAATTAATTGACCGTCTCTGCGAGACAGCGGAGGGCGCCGACAGCAAAAAGGCAGCGGCGGGAAATAGTGAAAATAGAGAAAGTACAGCAGTGCCGGCACAGGGGACAGCTGTAGAAGCAGCAGCTTCTGGAAACGGTTTTGGAAGCGCGGCACCGGAGAGGGCGTCTGCGGCATCGGAGCGTGCAGACCGTCAGGAACATACAGGACGTCAGGAGAGAACCGAACGCTATGAGAGATCTGATCGTCAGGACCGCGGCGAGCGCCAGATGAGAAATGACCGCCAGGGCGGATACCAGAGCCGCCAGAATAACTACAGAGAACGCCAGAATAATTACCAGGACCGTCAGGGCAGCTATCAGGACCGTCAGAGCGGCAGTTATCAGGACAGACAGAACAGCCAGTCCGCAGGCCAGGATGCACAGACACAGGGCACTTCCTATCAGGACCGCCAGAGCCAGAACAGTGTCCAGGACGCCCAGGGCATCCAGGAGAGCACAAGAACCTACCAGGCAGGTTACCAGACAAGAAACCAGGGAACTCAGAGCTACACTGCGGACCCGAAGAACGACCTCCAGGACCTTGACAGCGGCATCGAGGCAAACGGAATCCTGGAAGTTATGCCGGATGGTTTCGGATTTATCCGCTGCGAGAACTTCCTCCCGGGCGACAACGACGTCTATGTAGCTCCGTCCCAGATCCGCCGCTTCAATATGAAGACCGGTGATATCATCCGCGGAAGCCGCAGAGTGAAATCCGCAACAGAGAAATTTGCGGCACTCCTCTATGTGAAGACGATCAACGGCTACCCGACAAGTGTCGTGGAACGCCGCCCGAACTTTGAGGACCTGACCCCGATCTTCCCGAACCAGAGATTGAATCTGGAAGTCAGAGGCGGAAAAAATACGACGGCCATGAGAGTCATGGATCTTCTCGCCCCCATCGGTAAAGGACAGCGTGGTCTTATCGTGTCCCCGCCGAAGGCAGGTAAGACGACCCTGTTAAAACAGGTGGCAAAAGCCGTGACGACAAACTATCCGGACATGCATATGATCATCCTCCTGATTGACGAGCGTCCGGAGGAAGTCACAGATATCAAGGAATCCGTTGTGGGACCGAACGTGGAAGTCATCTATTCCACCTTCGACGAGCTCCCGGAGCGCCACAAACGCGTTTCTGAGATGGTGATCGAGCGCGCGCGACGTCTTGTAGAGCATGGACGCGACGTGATGATCCTTCTGGATAGTATTACGAGACTGGCGAGAGCCTACAACCTCGTTGTTCCGCCTAGCGGACGCACACTTTCCGGCGGTCTTGATCCGGCGGCTCTCCACATGCCGAAGCGATTCTTCGGTGCAGCGAGAAACATGAGAGAGGGCGGAAGCTTAACGATCCTCGCAACAGCCCTCGTCGATACCGGAAGCCGTATGGATGACGTGATCTACGAGGAATTTAAGGGTACCGGCAACATGGAACTTGTACTCGACAGAAAACTTTCCGAGAAGAGGATCTTCCCGGCCATCGATATTTTAAAGTCCGGCACAAGACGCGACGACCTCCTGCTTACGAGCGAGGAAGCGGAAGCTGTGGATATCGTCCGCAAGGCGACAAACTCCATGAAAGCGGAAGAGTCCGTGGAGAAGATCCTGGATATGTTTGCCCGCACAAGGACGAACAGAGAGTTCGTGGAAATGACGAAGAAGACACGGTTTATATGATCATTGGCAGTGAACTGCGCGGCAATCCTGCAGGCTTGCCAAACAGGCACAAATTAAGAATTGCGCAGGAAGCTGCAGTTATATCTGCGCGGATACCCGGCTGGCAGGAATGATCTGCCGGGTTAGATAGGAGAACAAGCAAGAATGGAAGAAACAGGAAAAAATCCGATCCAGGTCGCAGAGCGCCTGTTCCAGGTGATCGAGTGCCTGGCGGAGTACGGCCCCATGGGAATCATGGATCTGAGCATGCAGCTTGGATTCCATAAGAGCACGACGCACCGCCTCGTGACATCCCTCCAGTACATGGGCTATATCCGTCAGGACGAGGAATCCTTAAAATATGCGCTGTCCTTAAAGTTTTTGGAGATCGGAAGCAAGATCCTGGAACAGACGAACATAGCGTCCCTGATCCATCCGTCCCTCAAGAAGCTTTCGGAGCGGACCGGGGAGACGGTGCATCTGGTCCGCAGAGAGGGAACAGAGGCCGTGTATATCGATAAAGTGGAGTCCACAGTCAGCTCGATCCGCATGGTGTCGAGAGTTGGGAGCAGGGTCCCGCTGTACTGCTCCGGTGTCGGCAAAGCGCTGCTTGCGGAACTGCCGGATCCCGAGATCGAAGATATCTGGAACAGTTCTGAGATCATCTCCCTGACTCCATATACAGTGACGAGGCTGTCGGATCTCATGGATCGGATCCGCGCAGTGCGGGAAGCCGGATTCGCGATGGATGATGAGGAGAATGAGGAAGGTGTACGCTGCATCGCGGTCAGCATCCCGGACTACCACAAAGAGCCGGTCTATGCCCTCAGCATCTCCGCCCCCGTAAGCCGCATGACCGATGCCCGGATCGCGGAGCTTTCCACAGATGTGCTGACGTTTAAGAAGGATCTGGAGAAGACACTGGGATTTTCCAGAAGTTGAGAATAATGGTGTAGGCAGCATATAGTTACTGGACACAGACAGGAATTTTCTGAACTGAAAATTCCGTACAATACAATGGTGGCAGTGGATTTTGCCGATCTGGAATGCGAAGCATCGGCAAAATCAGTTACTGTTTGTGCAAGGAGGAACAGTAACTGCATATAAAAATACAGCTTTAAACAGCTTTAAACGTGTGTTGGGATATTGCAAATAAAAAATACATATGATATAATCCCGAGTTTGACACTTGTAAATTAAAAAAGTCGCTCCAAACCCTTTATTTATGGGGCTTGAGCGGCTTTTTTGATTCGCGTCGATATGTGCTATATTATTATCTGGCAGATTCTTGAAGATTTTTTGTATTTTTTATAATGGTTCGCATTCTGGATTTCGAAATGAATTCCAGATCTGTACGGAAATCGAAATGATCGTGCAGATCGTCCGTTAAATCCGTTCTTTTATAAGATGGAGTATATCCAAGATTTCCAGGTAATAACGTTACCTGCATGGCTCTCAGGGTAGTGAGAAGAGTGTCGCAAGTGTATTTATCATCCAACTTTTTTTCTAATAACCGGTAAATAAGAAGACCGAGATAGCAGGTCAGAAAGTGTGCTTTAATCCTGTCCTCACGTCTGACGTAAACAGGACGTGCCTCGAATTCGGTTTTCATGATCCGAAAGCTTTCTTCAATCTCCCAGCGTTGCTGATTGATCCGGATAATCTCGTCAACATCACAGTCTATGTTTGTTATAACGGCATAAAAACCATCATATCTGGCCTCATCGGCAACCTTATCCTGATCAAGACTATAAATACATTCATCGGCAATCTCACCATCTGGCGTAACGGAAGTTTTACGAATAAAACGAGCTGGATCATTGGGACTTTTTCCTTTCCGTTTCTTCTCAGAACTGGTGATCATCTTCTCAGCCCGTTCAATCTGCCGATTACGGATTTTTCGCTGGTACGCCTTGTATTTTGGAGAATAAGTAACGATCAATGTCTCGTCAAGTTCCCCAGTGGTCACTGGTACCTCTTTATAATAAATGGAGTTAAATACAGTTTCATCAGATTCATCCAGGGTACTCAGATCAACGAACTTTTTGGAACCGATCAACTTATATTGTGCAGGATTTAAAGCGATATCCCGATCTTCTGCCTTCATCTTTTTCAAGGAATGAGTGATAACATAAGAACGGTTTCCGAAGCTGTTAAAAAGCCGGTTTTTCTTGCTTCCAAGTCCGGAGTCTGAACAAAATATAAATTCACTGCATCCAAAGTCCTGCATCACTTTTGATTCCAATGGTTTGAGCGTCATCTGCTCGTTCTGATTTCCAGGAAAGATATCAAAGGCAAGAGGAATCCCGTCTGCATCCATAAAAAGTCCCATAGTGACGATCGGATTCGGACGGTGTTCCTTGCTTTTTCCATAGCGTTTCATGCCGTCTTCTTCTTCAATCTCAAAATAGTAATTCGTACAGTCATAGTAAAGAACTTTGTGATTTCTTGAATGTACGAAGTTAGAGTTACGATAAAGCCCTTCCTGAATAAAATCGGATTCAGCTGCGATGATAGAAAGTGCACGGTAAAGCTGGCTTAGGGAATATTTGGGTGGCTCCAGCAGGGAAGTGCAATAAGCATAACTGCTCATCTTACTTGAAGGAGACAGGATACGTGCAAAAACAAGATCCGTCAAGATCGCATGGAAATCATAAGTGAACTTATGATTCGAACGGATTTTTCTGCAGATGTTATCGAGCCGTAATTCTGTACATAACTGCTGTAAAAACAGATATCCGATATTGAAAGAACGTTCCTCATCTTTCGGGATATAAGCAGCCTGTGAAAGAGAAAAAGAAACGGATCCATACTGGGCGTTATATTCGTCTGTATCTTTTTTTGCTTCCTTTTTCGCCCATGCCATTAACAACTCCTGATTATTGGAAAAGCAGGGAAGCAGATCGTTTAGAGATCCGAGTTTTCGGTAAACTTTGGTAGAAGTTTTCCCGTCTTTTTTTCGGAATGATTGCATAATGTAAACACTTTTATTATTACCAACACCATTGATTGCAGCATACATAATAGTCACCTCAAGACTATTATACCACATATAGTACAATATAGCACGTATAAAAACGAAAAAATTGACAAAAATTTTAGCCTGGAACAGGCTATTTATAAGGGGTTGAGCGGAACGGGATGTTTAGACAAGTGTCAAACTCCCGGCAAGGAGGAACAGTAACTGCATATAAAAATACAGCTTTAAACAGCTTTAAACGTGTGTTGGGATATTGCAAATAAAAAATACATATGATATAATGCCGTTAGGCAAAGAAAATAAAAACTGCATATAGCAAAAAAGAATGAACCCCTCAGTACTGCGAATACTGAGGGGTTCTTCTTATTTTTTATGGTGGACAAGAAACCACCAGGCTAGTGTTGCCCTACTTGTCTCCATCTAACCATTTGATGATGTAATGGCAGGTTACACCAGCCGCACAGGAGACAAGAAATGAAAATAAAAACTGCATAAAGCTCACCTCCTCCCGCTGCCGGGTATCGGTTGGACAACATAAATATTATACGGTAGAACCACAAATGAAACAAGATTACATAAAACTATATTTATTGTAACTGTTTGGTACCGGTCAATGTGCACGGGCAGGAATTTTCTGAACTGAAAATTCCGTACAATACAGTGGTGGCAGTGGATTATGCCAATCTGGAAAGCATCGGCAAAATCAGTTACTGTTTGCGCAAGGAGGAAACAGTAACTGCATATAAAAATACAGCTTTAAACGTGTGTTGGGATATTGCAAATAAAAAACACATATGATATAATGCCGTTAGGCAAAGAAAGTATCAGATTCAAAGGACAAAAAGAATGAACCCCTCAGTACCGCGAATACTGAGGGGTTCTTCTTATTTTTTATGGTGGATAAGAAACCACCAGGCTAGTGTTGCCCTACTTGCCTCCATCTAACCATTTGATGATGTAGTGGCAGGCTACACCAGCCGCACAGGAGACAAGAAACGAAAGTATCAAATTCAAAAGACTCACCTCCTCCCGTTGCTGGGTATCGGTTGGACAACATAATAATTGTACGATAAAAGTGCTGATGAAGCAAGATTACATAAAACGTAACTGTTCAGTAGGTCTGCGCACTTGCTGCGCTGACCGTAAGAAAACATAGGCTGGAAGGCAAAAATCCCATCAGCGAAGCTGATCTGGAATGGATTTTTGCACGTAACTATGAAGGTACTGAATAGTTACCATAAAACTATATTTATTGTAACTGTTCGGTACCGTTACTGTTTACGCCCTCAATGTTAGAAATTCGGTACCTTCACAGTTACTAATTTTTACTTTGATTTTACATTCACCGTATTGTATAATAAATCTAATAAGAATCAGAGCAACACACCGAAAAATATTTTAAAGATGCCAAAAGCAGACATACAGGAGTGATGAGAATGCCGGAAAACGAAAAGACGAGACTTCAGAAATTTATGGGTGGAGGAAAACAAGGATACCAGATCGCGTTCCAGATGGCTTGGCCCGCGGTGATGGAGTCCTTTTTTATTGCCCTGGCGGGCATGGTGGACTCGCTGATGGTGAGCTCCATCGGCGCATACGCGGTGGCGGCAGTAGGTCTGACAACGCAGCCGAAATTCATCGGCTTGTGCATCTTTATCGCCATGAACGTATCCGTATCTGCCCTGGTGGCGAGACGTCGCGGTGAGAAAGACCGGATCGGCGCGAACCAGGTTCTCCTGATGGCGCTGATCTTCACAGTCGTTGTCGGAATTTTGATCAGCATAGCGGCGGTGGTTTTTGCGGAACCGATCATCCGCTTCTGTGGTGCCAACGAGGACACTCAGGAGAGCGCGGTCCTGTATTTTAGGATCATCATGGGCGGCATGATCTTCAACATCATCTCCATGTCCATCAACGCCTCCCAGCGCGGTGCGGGAAACACGAAGATCGCCATGCGCACCAACGTGACTTCTAACGTGGTCAATATGATCGGAAATTATCTCCTGATCCAGGGCCATCTCGGCTTCCCGGCGATGGGAATCGCGGGCGCGGCTCTGGCTACCGTCTTCGGAACCATCGTGGCCTGCATCATGAGCATCTGTTCCCTGATCCCGAAAGACAATTTTGTCAGCATTCCCTACATTATAAAAGAGCGCGTCCGCATCACCCTGGAACCGGCAAAGAATATGGCAAAGATCGCTTCCAGCGTTTTCATCGAGCAGGTGTTCATGCGGACCGGTTTCCTTCTTGTATCGATCATGGCGGCGAGACTCGGAACCTCGGCCTATGCGGCGCACCAGGTGGCCATGAATGTCATGAACCTGTCTTTCTCATTTGGTGACGGCATGCAGGTAGCCTCTGTGGCGCTCTGCGGACGAAGCCTTGGGGAGAAGCGCCCGGATCTGGCGGTCATGTATGGAACGATCTGCCAGAGGATCGGAAATATGATCTCCATCGTATTGTCGATCCTGTACCTGGCGTTAGGAAACTGGTATTTCCACCTGTACTTTGTTGAGGAAGATATTATCGCCATGGGTGCCCGGATCATGCAGGTCATGACCGTGATCGTACTCCTGCAGATCTCCCAGGTCATCTACATGGGATGTCTCAGGGGTGCGGGAGATGTGGTGTTCACCACCTGTGCTTCGACTCTCAGTATCACCATCGTCCGCCCGTCCTGTGCGTACCTGTTCTGCTATGTACTGGAGATCGGAGTCGTCGGCATCTGGCTCGGAATCGTGTGCGACCAGATCGTGAGAGTGTGTCTGACGAACTGGAGATTTAAGAGCGGAAAGTGGACGAAAATAAAGATATAGCGTGCAAACCGTCTGCGAAGCAGACAAACGAGCGCGAAGCGCGTGTTTGCGAGTGAGCGATTCGACTCAATGAGTCAACACCCCCAAAAAACTAAAAGAGCCGTATGCCCCGAAAACTGGTCATTCCAGTTCCAGCCGCATACAGCTCTTTTTTGTGTAACAGGAAATTCTAAGGAATTCCCTATTACACAAAAGGCACTAACGTGCCAATGATGCGCACTCGCGCGAAGATGTAGACTGTCACAAGCGTCCGCGCGAGGTGCGCATTAGTTGCCGCATTCAATACTGATCGCATTAAACATGTCAAGGATATCATCCACCTTCGTGTTCGCCTTCTCCTCGCCTTTCTTATCCATGACTGCATGCCCCTGATGCATCATCAGAAGACGGTTTCCGTACTCTACAGCGAACCGGAGATTATGTGTGACCATAATGGTCGTCAGGTGCTTTTCTGCAACGATCTTTCCGGTCAGTTCCATAATAATATCTGCCGTCTTCGGGTCAAGGGCGGCCGTGTGCTCATCAAGGATCAGAAATTCGATGGGAGTCATGGTTGACATTAAAAGAGCCATTGCCTGACGCTGTCCACCGGAGAGGACGCCGACTTTTACCCCCATCTTATCTTCAAGACCGAGACCGAGAATTTTTAACTGGTCGCGGTAGAAGTCAATGCGGGCCTTATTTGTTCCGGGAAGAAGATTGAACGGTTTCCCCTTATTGTCCGCGAGAGCCATATTCTCGAGGATCGTCATATTCGGGCAGGTTCCCATCGCCGGGTGCTGGTAGACGCGGCCGATGCGGCGCTGGCGCTTGTACTCCGGCATTTTTGTGATATCGGTTCCGCCCATGACGATGGTGCCGGAATCCACCGAAATGCTGCCGCAGATCAGATTCAACATGGAAGTTTTACCGGATCCGTTGCTGCCGACAACGGAAACAAACTCGCCGTCATCGATGCTGAGGTTGAAATCGTTAAAGAGGCACATTTCATTTACAGTGCCTGCGTTGTAATATTTACTGATGTTTTTTAACTCAAGCATGGTGTGCCCCCTTTCTCTTCATGGAATCACTGACGATCAGGATCAGAAGAAGAATTGCCGCAGTGATAAGTTTCAGGTCGGTCGCCTTTACGATCCGCATGGAAATAACGAAAGCGACACACGCTTTATAGAGAATTGCACCTGCGATAACAGCGGTGGTTGCCTTCAGCTTTCCGAAGCGGTGGAACAGCTGTGTTCCGAGAATCACGCTCGCGAGACCGAAGACCATGGTTCCGGTTCCGATCGAGATGTCGAAGAACGCCTGCTTCTGGGCGAGCACTCCGCCTGCGAGGGCTGCGAATCCGTTGGCGATCGCAAGGCCGATGATCTTCACCCGGCCTTTGTCTTCTGCCAGAGATGTAACGAGAGCATCATTGTCACCGGCTGCCCGGAGAAGATAGCCGGATCTCGTATTTAAGTACCAGTCGAGAACGAACTTGCAGATCAGGGCGATCACAGCCAGAATGATCACAACGATGTACGGTCTTACGGATGCCGGAAGACTGTTCCTGGTCCACTCATTGTCAAAGATCGTATCCTGGGACAGGAAGGGAAGGTTTGCCTTCATTCCGGCGATCCTTAAGTTTACGGAGTAGAGAGCTGTCATGACAATGATACCGGAAAACAGGTCGCGGACCTTACATTTTACATGAATGACACCGGTCACGCATCCGGCGAGAACACCCGCAAAGAAGGAGAGCGGAAGTGCCCACACTGGGGAAACTCCTTTTACGATCAGTCCCGCGGTCAGCGCTGCGCCCAGAGGGAAAGTTCCGTCAACCGACAGATCCGGGAAGTCCAGGATCTTGTAGGTGATGTACACGCCCAGGGCCATGATCGCGTAGATCAGCCCTTCCTCAAAGATTCCTAATAAGATTGCCATGATATCCTCCGAAAATCAGTAACTGGGGAAAATCCCGCAGTTACATGTTGCTGCAAAGTCCGGCAGAAGCGGAAAATCGCTTTGCCGGACCATGATTGTTTATGTTGCCGATCATCCGACTTCCTTATAAAAAGTGGATGAAATTTGTTGAACTACTGTGTGATCTCAGTGAATAACTCTTTTGCGTTGGAAGCAAGATCCTCCGGGAAAGTAATTCCAAGATCCTCAGCGACTTTGGAGTTTCCGTAGAAAGCAGCAGTCTCGATCACCTCGAAGTTCAGTTCACTTGCTTTCTTCTCGCCCTTTAAAACTTCTGCAGCCATGCGTCCTGTCTGCTTTCCAAGATCTACATAGTCAAGTCCCATAGCAGCGAGGCAGCCGATCTTGACCTGCTCGATCTCACTTCCGAATACCGGGATGTTTTTCGCATTTGCCTTGGAAAGGATCAGCGGAAGGGAGGCAACGACGGTGTTATCTGTTAAGTTGTTTAAGCAGTCGACCTGCTCTAAGAGGCTGTCAGCAGCGAGTGGAATGTCTGCTGTGGAGGAAACGCCGGACTCAACGATCTCGAAACCGTAGTCAGCGGCTTTTTCCTTGTACTCAGCCAGAGTGGAAGCGGAGTTTACTTCGCTTGTTGTATACATGATTCCAATCTTTTTCGCATCCGGAAGGATCGCGCGGATCATTTCGAGCTGCTGCTCGACCGGAAGCTTGTCACTGGTACCTGTCACTTCGCCAACCGGAGTTCCGTCAGCGTTTGCAAGCTCAGCTGCAACCGGATCCGTAACGGCTGTATAGATGACCGGGATGTCGTTCTTTCTGCCGACGCTGTATGCGCTCTGGGCGCTCGGTGTTGCGATCGCGCAGATGAGGTCCACCTTCTGTCCGGCGAAGTTTGTGCTGATCTGTGCTGCTAACCCTGGGTCAGCCTGCGCGTTCTCCTCTAATACGGTAAGGTTCTTTCCTTCAACGATACCGTTCTCTGCAAGCCCCTCGAGGAAGCCTTCGCGGCAGTTGTCGAGAGAGCCGTGGACTGCGAACTGGTTGATGCCGATGGTGTAGGAACCGTCTGCAAGAGCTGTATCCGGTCGCCGCGTCTGCGGATTCAGACGTTGTTGTCTCTGCGGCAGCTTCTGTTGCTGTGGCTGTCGTTGTCTCAGCAGCTGTTGTGGTGGAAGCTGTGTTAGAAGAGCAGCCTGCAAGGAGTGCTGCGGTGAAGGTTGCTGCAATGATTGCTTTGATGGATTTTTTCATAATTTTGTTCTCCTCTTCTACTTTTGATAAAGATGTTTTGCAGCTGCGGCAGGTCCTGTTGCGGCGACCGCCGTTTTGCCGAGTAGTTGTTGGAGGTGTGGAGCGAAGGTTTTTGGGGATCGGGATGTTGTACGGTGCAGAGCACTTATTTTTGTATAAAAAAAATCCCAAGTATCAGATATCAATTTAAAATCTGATGCTTGAGACGAATTTCATATCCGCGGTGCCACTCAATTTGACCTTTCGGTCCGCTTTTTTCGTATACCAACATATACGCCGCTCTCTTAACGACTGCGGTAGCCGTCAGTCCATACTAAAATTCAGGACTGCCCTCGAAAGTCCATTCCATTTCCAGTGCAATACTGCAATCCCACCGCCTGCAGCTCTCTGTGAAAACACGATCGAAAATGTACTCCTCTTTCTCAACGGTTTTTCTTGTTTGGTTATGGGTATCATAGTACGAAAAGGATTGTTTGTCAAGAAGAACAATAAAAAAAGTTTGGAAACCGGCAAACTCCGCCGGACAGAAAGAAAAATGGTAATTTCTAAAAAAAATATAACATTTCAGAAACTTCCATAAATTCCATTGACTTTCAATGTTTCCTGATATAGGATAAATATCACACGAAATGACAGAGTGTCATCTCACGCAGATCTTCAGAAAACAAAGCATGTAAAAGACAGAAAAAGTAACAGCAGAGGCTCGGATGCGATGAAAAGCTCTGCAGAAAAATGAAAATCAAGGAGGCAGACGTATGGGTACCAAAGACGGCGGAAAAAAGCCGAACCCGAATGATCTCAATTCATTTAAGGGATTTTTCTATTATATGATCATAATTCTGGTCATGACGGTCCTGTTGAACGGACTTGTATTCCCGTCCGCACTGAAAAGCCAGGTAAAGGAAGTCGGCTACAACGAATTTCTGGCTATGGTAGACAATAACCAGGTCACACAGGTAGAGAAAGATGACACGAACGGCGAGTACGTGTTTATCGCGAAAGACAGCAATGGAAAAGAGCAGGTCTACAAGACAGGACTCTGGGATGACCCGGATCTGACAGATCGCCTGTACAGCAAGGGCGTCACATTCGATAAAGTGATTCCGAGAAAAGAGTCAGCGATCATGAATATTTTCGTGAACTGGATCCTTCCGTTCGTGATCATGATTGGGCTCGGGCAGATCTTAAGCCGCAGCATGGCGAAGCGCATGGGCGGAAACGCGATGACATTTGGAAAGTCCAATGCAAAGATCTACGCGGAGAGCGAGACCGGCGTGACATTCGCGGATGTCGCAGGTGAGGAGGAGGCGAAGGACGCCTTAAAGGAGATCGTTGATTTCCTTCATGATCCGAAGAAATATTCCGATATCGGTGCCACACTTCCGAAGGGCGCGCTCCTCGTAGGCCCTCCAGGAACAGGTAAAACATTACTTGCAAAGGCCGTTGCCGGTGAGGCGCACGTTCCGTTCTTCTCGATCTCCGGCTCTGAGTTCGTTGAGATGTTCGTCGGCATGGGTGCCGCAAAGGTCCGGGACCTCTTCAAGCAGGCAAATGAGAAAGCTCCGTGTATCGTCTTTATCGATGAGATCGATACCATCGGTAAAAAGCGTGACGGAAGCGGCATGGGTGGAAACGATGAGCGTGAGCAGACCTTAAACCAGCTTCTTACAGAGATGGACGGATTCGACGGACGAAAGGGTGTTGTGATCCTGGCGGCCACAAACCGTCCGGAGACCCTCGATAAGGCCCTCTTGAGACCGGGCCGTTTCGACAGGAGGATCCCGGTGGAGCTCCCGGACCTCAAAGGCCGTGAGGCGATCCTTCGGGTACATGGAAAAGATGTCAAGATGGATGAGTCCGTTGACTTTAACGCCATCGCGAGAGCAACTGTCGGAGCCAGCGGTGCCGAGCTTGCGAACATTATCAACGAGGGCGCACTCCGTGCCGTCCGCATGGGACGCCGCGTTGTATCCCAGGCTGACCTGGAGGAGAGCGTTGAGACCGTTATTGCCGGTTACCAGAAGAAAAATGCGTCCGTATCTGAAAATGAACGCCGGATCGTCGCTTACCATGAGATCGGCCACGCCCTGGTGGCTGCGTGCCAGAGCAATTCCGCTCCGGTCCACAAGATCACAATTATTCCGAGAACATCGGGTGCTCTCGGCTATACGATGCAGGTGGAGGACGGTGAGCGCCTTCTTATGAGTAAGGAGGAGGCACTCAATAAGATCGCAACCCTGACCGGCGGCCGTGCGGCGGAAGAATTTATGTTCCACTCTATCACGACCGGTGCCTCCAACGATATCGAACAGGCCACAAAGCTTGCCCGCGCTATGGTGACCCGCTACGGTATGAGCGACCAGTTCGGTATGGTTGCCCTTGAGACCGTGACGAACCAGTACCTTGGCGGAGACACCTCCCTCGCATGCTCACCGGAGACAGCGAAAGCCATCGATGACGAGGTGATCGCTACCGTGAAGGCACAGTACGAGAAGGCAATGGGAATCTTAAGAGACCATGCAGCAAAATTAAACGAACTTGCCGGATATCTTCTCGAGAAGGAGACGATCACAGGAGAAGAATTTATGGAGATCCTGAACCGGTAAAAGCAGTATATCAGTGTGAGAAGACTCAGAGACCATGCAAAGTGGCTGCTCTGAGTCTTTTTTCGTTTTGGGAAAAGAATCAGTTACTTTTCATGGGTAGGAATTTTCTGAACTGAAAATTCCGTACAATACAGTGGTGGTAGTGGATTTTGCCGATTCGGAATGCGAAGCATCGGCAAAATCCTGTTACAGTGCGCGGGCAAGGAGTGCCCGTGTACTGTAACAAGAGTCAGGTATTGGGCTGACGATGTGAAATCTCGATTGTGTGCACCGGAAACCTATGTTAAAATGAGAGTAGAAATTTAGATGTTGGGCTTAAAATACAAAATTAAAATGACCTGAAAAGAGGAATACCGACAGGAGGAACTACGGATGAAACAGAGATATTGTCCATACTGCGACCAGAAAATGACATCGGGTCTATACTGCAGCGGATGCAAAAGGATCGTGTGGCATCCATATGTACAGGATGTGGATTACTATTTAAATGAGAGACATCCACAGCATGAGTCAGACTGCCTGTACCATGATGGCGGAAGCGAATACCCGGGAAGCAGCGCGTCCGGTACAGATTCGTACGCGGGCGTATTTAAAGGAAATGGGACATCGACCAGCACACAGGGCGGAAAGAAAAAGACAAATCGGGAGAAGAAAGCAGCGGATCCATTCCGGAATATGGGAAACCGGATGGCGGGACAGCGAAATGCGTTCGAACATATGAAGAGCCAGCTTGAACAGTACCGCGGTCAGGCAGACACCTGCCAGAGTGGAACTTACAGCAGCCAGTCCGCGAAGAACATCATGGACCGTGTAAACTCCGAGCGCGGGCGGAAGAAGCCGTTTACCGGCATTCTGATCGTCGTGATCATCTGGCTGGTATTTTCCGTCGGCGGAAACCTGCTGTTTCTTATCACCCATGCGATCCGGGAATCGATCTACGGGATCGAGAACATATTCGACTCGTCCAGCGGCGATCTCTGGTCCTCTGCAGATTCCAATGCCGTGGAGGTCCTTGGAGAGGGCGAACTCTCCGACGAGGAGGTGCGGGCCATCGGAACAAACTGTACAAACTACGGTCACTATGACGCCCAGCTTGCGGATGTGACGGCCGCCCTGGATCGGCTCCCGCCCCAGGACGGGTTTTTTTAGTGGGCGGGTCCGCTTAG
>OATU01000949.1_pt1 | contig 20600 bp, 20 predicted proteins | sample 1516711 | NCBI WGS metagenome assembly OATU01 (sample SAMEA2579971, study PRJEB22360) | human gut metagenome | biome: human gut; feature: human-associated habitat; material: faeces | place: Denmark | collected 2008/2010 | reverse complement strand
CCCCGTCCAGCCGGGAGCGCAGGGCGGCATTCCGCTCCAGAGTGGCGCGGATGCGGGCCTGAAGTGCGTCATCATCAAAGTTGGCGTTGGTGATGGTTACAAACAGGTTTTCGGTCACCAGCCGGTCGTCCTCCGGGATGATGGCCTCGCCCTGGTTCCGCAGGGCGGTTGTGAGTTGGCAGAGACCGCGGGTCACATAGATGAGCAAATCCTGGAGCGCGGCGGTGCGGGCACTCTTGCCGCAGACGCCCGCCCGGGTGCAGCCGGTGCAGCCGGCGGTTTCCTGACACTGATAACAAAACATGTAAAGTCCTCCTTGTACGGGCGGAAGTATTGGAACTGTCCGCAAGTATAGCGGAGGCGCGGGGGAATGTATGTTGTAATTGCAACAGAAAAGGGGATTTGCTGTGGAAAGTGGCCCGACCGAACGGACAAAGGCCCAAAAGACTCTTGAGAACGGACTCCCAGTGTGTTAAAATAAAAATAAACTATTTAATTTGTCTTTATTGGGGGTGGACGGGATGCCTAGGGTCGCTTATTCGGAGGAGGAACGGGAGCGTATCCGGGTGGCACTGGTTCGGGTCGGACTCGATCTGATGACAAAGCAGGGGATTCAGCATACAACCGTTGAGCAGATTTACAGAAGGGTTGGGATATCACGCACGTTTTTCTACTCCTTTTTCCCGACCAAGGAGGATCTGATCGTGGAGACGCTGTACCTCCAGCAGCCCAAAATTGTGGCATATGCGCGAAAGCTGATGGCAGATCCTGCTCTGAGCTGGCGTGATGGGGTGAGGCAATTCCTCCATGCCTGCTGCTATGGCGAGAAGAATGGGATCGCGGTTCTGACCATCGAGGAGCAGCAGCTCATTTTTAAGCGCCTGTCCAAAGAGAGTTATCAGATGTTCCGCGAAAAGCAGGCCCGCCTGTTTGGAACCATACTGGAGAGTTTTGGAATCAGGGCGAATCGGGCAAATATCAGCCTGTTTACCAATCTGAGCCTCACGGTAATGGTATACGCAGGGCGATCCCGGACACGCTTCCGCTGTTTGGGCCGGAGGCCGCCGATGAAACGGTGGAGTTTCAGATCAACGCGATCGCAGATGCCTTGGAGATATTGAAAGAGCAGGACTGATGGAATTGGAAAATCCGTCCGAATATTGAAGTACGATGTCAAATTCGGGCGGATTTAAGTCTGCTATAGATAAAGATAAATTATAAATTTAATCCTTATTTGGGTGTTCTTTATATGATATATGTTTAGGAGGAGTATGCAATGGGGTTTTTTAGCAAACTGTTCAAGGGACCGGAAATTGATATGGAAAAGAGCGATGCAAATGCAAAGAAAATGCGTGCGCTGTTTCACCAAGCAGTAGGGGGCGGGGAGGATTACAGGTTGATATTTGGCTATACCGAGGATGTAAGCCGGTTCAACTATGGGTTCGTCCACGGGAGTAAAACAAAGATTGGGAATCTGCTGGTCGGTTGGAATGAGGACAGTCAGACAATTGTAGTCGTTCCTACGGTCCCGGATCTTTCCGGCTGCTGCGAGCCGGTCTATTACCGCCGCTCCGAAATTTTGAAGGCATATCGAAATAAATATCCCACTGACGCATTCATTATCTATCCTGATAAGAAAAACTATATTGGCATCCACGCCTATGACTGGTTGGAGGACGAAACATTGTATGTCTATGTGTCTCAGGAGAAGGAACTGGCGGCATTTACAGAATTTTTTATGAACTGCTTTGCAACGAAGTGAGACTCTGTTCCAGAACCCTATACATAGAAAATAATTTCACCAAAAGGGAGGCGTATACACGAACGCCTCCCTTTTTAGCAAAAAAGAGACTTGCCTTATAAAAGCAAGTCTCTTGGTGGAGATAAGCGGGATCGAACCGCTGACCTCTTGAATGCCATTCAAGCGCTCTCCCGAACCACCGGGTATGCACCCTCTGATGGCTTGGGAAAGGGCTTGAATATCCCGCCCCGGCAATTGATGAGAGACAAATTGCAGTATAGCATGGAAGGTATATGTTGTCAACTGGCCATATCAAACTTTGATATGTACCCCTCGCCATGATTGTGGCAAGGGTGAGAGCTTATTGCGCCATGGGCAGTTCATAGGTAGCGCATTCGTCGATGCTGTCGATACCGTTCAGGAATTGCTCCACATTGATGTTGAATTCAATCTTGATTCTATAGTCCCGGAACACCGAAACCTTCTTGATGATGTAGCCGCAGATCATTTTCTTGACCTCCATTGGGCTTTCATCGAAAATCTTGGACCAGGACACGATCCGGTTGAACTCGGCCTTCATCTCCTCGATCTTTGAGTTTCCATCATTCAGTTCCGCGGTAAGGGTCGTGATTCGTTCACTGGTGGACAGTACCTTCTGTCGGGTATCCTCCAGCATTTCAGTCAGCACATCTTGCGGCAGGGCGCTTTTCCCTTGGATCGCCTTCAGCACCTCGGCCTTGAGGGATTCATATTCCTTATTGGCCTTGGTGTTTTCGGCTCTGGCCCGCTGCAATTCCGAGCGTATCATTGCCATCTGCTTTTGAACCGCGCTTCCCACAATCATGTCGTTGGAAGCTCCCTGCATCTTGTCGAAGACCTGATGCAGCACCTCAGTGACGATCCCGTCCAGAATGTGCATTGTGTATCCAGTCTGTCCTGTACATTCCTGACGGCGCCGGGTCTTGTTGTAGCATACATAGCGAATACGTTTTTTATGGACCGGCGTCCCATCCGCGAGGCGGGTGGTTGTCCCGTTGGTAGTGAGCCCCAGCCGGCCTCCACAGTGGCCGCAGAAGATGTTCCCGGAAAGCAGGGATTGGCCTGTGGTATTCAGCGGTACTGTACGCCGCTCTTTCCGCTCATTGGTCCGCTCCAGCATCAGTTTCTGCGCCAGATCGAATTGGTCTGGGGCGATGATCTGGAGGGCCTCAAAGGGACCGGCATAGGTTTCTCCGCTCCGAAGGATTCCCTTGTAGAGCGGGTTGTGCAGGATGCCCCCCACACTGGCGTCGTGCCAGTTTTGTCCCTTCCGGTTTTTGATCCCGTGGTCGTTGAGGAAGTTGGCAAGGCGCCATCTGCCGTAACCGGACGAAATGCAGAGGTCAAACATCATCCGGACGACTCTGGCCTCGTCCTCATCAATGACCAGCATGTACACCTCATGTTTGCGCTTGTTGAGGATGCCGCTCTTTTCCAGCCGGTACCCGTATGGTGCGTTTCCACCGCGGAACCGGCCTTCCTCTACCATCTGGCCAAGGGCCGTTTTGGTGCGCATCGAAGTTTTCTGGCTCTCTCCATCGGCCTGCCAGAAACGGATGTAGTTGGTCAGGCGGTCCGTGTGGGACTCAAACCGCTGCTCTCCTTCCTGTACGCTCCAGACGCGGACGCCCTTTTTAGTAAACCACTCCACAACGAAGGGTGTTTCATCTGACTTGCGGCCCAGTCGGTCGAACATGAAAACAAGCAGAATATCGAACTTGCCCTGCTCTGCATACTTCTTGATGAGCTGCAGTTTATCACGGTCATCGGCGCTGACTTTATAACCGGATACGCCAGTTTCCTGCTCCTCGCCCACGATGACCCAGCCCATTTTCGCCGCAAAATCGTGGCAGGCTTTTCTCTGCATAGGGATGTCTGCCTGGTTGTTTTCATCGTGATCGACCTGCTTGTTGGTGGAAACTCTGTATAAACAATAAACTCTTTCAGCCATTGATATCCGTCCTCTCATGTTTTTGTGTGAGAGGGCGGACACCCAATCGTTCTATTCGATTATCAAGGTTCCCGGCTTTTGCCATACCCATTATCTCACACTACGGCCAGAATAGCCAGGGGAATTGATAATCTTTTTGGAGGTAAATCTGCAGTAAATAGGCTGGTGTGTTAGGTTATCCTGTACTTTGCTCAAAGTTTTTGGGCCTCATCAGTCTGCCAAAAGCGAATGTAGTCAAGCATGCGTTCTGCATCAACGCCGTCTATGATCTCTCCCTCATAGACGCTCCAAACATGGATGCCCTTCTTGGTAAACCACTCTGCGATGAATGGGGTTTCGTTGAGATTGCGTCCCAGCCGGTCATACATAAAGACCAGCAGGATATCAAACTCACCCTGCTCAGCAGCCTTTCTAATGCGCTTTAACTTAACAAGGTCATCAGTGCTGACTTTATAGCCGGACACGCCGATCTCCTGCTCCTCGCCAACAATGTTCCAGCCTTTTTTCTCTGCAAAATCGTGGCAGGCGTTCTTCTGCATGAGAATGCTTTCCTGATCCTTACCTCTGTATAAGCAATAGACTCTTTCAGCCATTTTACTGACCATCCCTTCATCAAATCTTCTGAATGCAAGACCTTCAGCAAGTCGTTCTATTTCTGGGGCATTGCATAGGCGCTCAGGAGCGCCTGCTTTACCAATACGGCAACTTCAGGATTTTCCTTTTCTGCAAAGCAGAGAGTGACCTTATAGTCTTGAACTGTGATGTGCATTTCAGGCTTTTCTTCGTCGATTCTGAGTATCCGGTTCATAGTAATCCTCCTAAAAATAAAGCATCGGCTATTCTAAAAAGATAGCCGATGCTTCTCAATTTCTAATTGTAGCTGCTTAGTGGCGATAGTCCTTTTACAGAGTAGGTTCGATTGACTGAGTACCAGTTTCCTGTGCTTGGACGATGTCCAATGTTGGCAGAGCTTTCAGATAATTCTCTACATTCCAGTATTGAACCCCATTTTCCATCTGCACATCTTCGCCACGGTACAGGATATAGCGTCCCTGGATGGGGCCAAACCGCCGTTCCGTCCTCTGGCATTTATCCTCATCGACGAGGTGCCGGTATTGAAGGGGAACCTGTTTGCTGCTGTGTTTGATTTCAAAGATCTCACAGGAGTTTTCTTTCTGGTCATAGATGACCATGTCAAACTCGCCAGCCTCAAACTGCAGTTTGAAAACACGGTGATCCTTGTCGGCCGCCTTCATGGTTTCCAGCAGTACAATATCTTCCATCATCCGGCCGCGGACTTCTTCAAGGATGCGGCCCGTGATCTGCGTTTTATCATATTCGCTGAGCGCCGAGAACTGCTCATCCTTCAACAAGGAATGGACAAGTGCCTGAGCCTGACAATATCGCATTCCAGGCTGTGTGAAGAGAATATGTTCCACTGGTTCAATTCCGGGGTCCGCCGATTCAATGGGACAATCCACAATCAACTCCAACGCGGCAAGATATTGCTTAATCTCTATGATGTGAGCAGTTGTGATACCGATGGACTGCTCCTCCTTGTTCCGGATATCCAGCAGTTCCATCAAACGCCGGGTGACCGCCTCTGTATCAATGGCATCCAGTGCCTCTGTGCGCTTTTCGGGGTCACGCTCTTTCCGCAGATTTGCGGCAGTGAGCCGCAGGTCATGGGAAAGAAAATCATCGGTCAGCACTGAGATCAGGAATCGGTGGTTCATATCCTCTATGATCCGGTTGATGGCGCTGGTCAGCTCTCCAGCTTCATACAGAGAGTACAGGTGGCGGAAATGCCCGCCCGACCCGTAGCAGGCCAGGGAGTGCTGGATGTTCTTGCAGATTGCCGTGTCGATGTATCTTCGGGTGGACTCGTCATCCCGGAAGGATGCATCCTGAGCATTCACATCTTCATCGTCAAAGGCCAACTCTCCGGCGCGTAGTGTGCCGCCATATCGGATGTACTCATCAATACTGTCGATCCCGAGCAGACGGCTATACTCCCGATATGGGATGAAGGTCGTGTGGATGGGCTTGGCCCGGTCGTACAATTCTTCATCCATCGCCAGCCAGAAGCCCAGGGAGTCGGTACCGGACAGGACGATCTTCATTCCCATGGTGGCGAACACATCGGAGAACAAGGCAGCCGAGTCGATAAAGTCCTCCATTAGTGTGACCTCATCGATGAACACATATCGGAATCCTGCGTTAAACAACTTTTTGAGATCCCGGTTCATCATCGCCATGTTGTCAGTCCTTCGGGCTTTGATGTATGCGGTACGGCTCAAGTCCTCCTTTGTCATTCTGCCAATGGCCTGACGAAGCATGGTGTTTTTTCCAGTCTGGAGCAGGCCAAAGAGCAGACACACGCGGTCATGACTTCTGCCGTGGAGGTACATCTCCAGTTGCTCAAAGCAGTCGCGTGAGGCCAGTGCCTTTGATTTCTGCGCAACGGCAGCCAGTTCTTTGCCGATGGTTATATCGGTTTCGACACCTGATATTGATATGCTTTTCGGGCTGCTTCCGCTCACTTATGCGTCACCTCCTCGCCAATCACGCCCTGATATGTTACCGCTTTCTCAATTCCATTCTTCCGCCAGAAGGAAGTCACGGATATTCCGGTGCTTGATCCCGTTTCTGCTCATGTCAAACTCGTCGAGGGATACGACATACTTGGGGAAATTGTCCTGGATGCCATCGTATGCACCGAACTCCCGTTTCACCGTATCTTCAGAGGCCAGCAGGTATGTTACCTGTACATAGAGTTTTTCTCCTCTTTTTTCACATACAAAGTCAATTTCTTTTTCTCCTGCTCTGCCTACTGTGACAACATAACCCCGTCGCAGCAGTTCCATGTAGACAATGTTTTCGAGGATCAGGTTGATGTCCTTCATGTTCCCGCCGAACACAGCCTCCCGAATACCGTGATCCGCAATATAATACTTTTCGTTGGAGGCCAGTATCTGCTTGCCCTGCAGGTCCTGGCGCTTTACCTGATAGAAGAGATATGCGTCACAGCAGTACCGCACATAGTTCAGGATGGTTTCTGCCGCGACAGTCCGCTGCTCATTTTTGAAAAACTTAGCCAGAGAGGACGCTGAGAAAACTGTTCCGACATTTGCGGTCATATACGCAATGATGCGCTCCAGCAAATCAATATCCCGAATCTTGTTCCGTTTTACGATATCTTTGAGCTGCACAGAATTGAATAGATCTGTGAGATACTGCCGGGAGGGTTCTTCCTCATACCGGAGGTTGGCCAGATAGGGCATTCCTCCGGCCAGCAGATATTTTTGAAAGCATTGCTGGATCGAATCGCTTGGTGCGATTGTGTGGTACAGTTCCAGGAATTCAGCGAAGGAGAATGGGTAAATCACAAACTCCACATACCGTCCGCCAATATAAGTGGCCAGTTCACCGGACAGCAGTTTTGCGTTGGAGCCCGTAATGTAGATATCGCAGTCCAGCGCCACTCGCAAAGAATTGACGCACTTTTCCCAGCCCTCTACTTCCTGGATCTCGTCAAAAAACAGATACGCTTTTCCCTCGATGCCCTCTGCCCGTTTTATGATCTCATCATGCAGAGCCGTTGCGGTCTGCAGATGGGAGTACCGCATATCTTCAAAATTGATTGAGATCATCTGAGACGGGGCAACACCAGCCTCCGCCAGTTCCTCTTTGATCAGTTCCAGCATCACCGACTTACCGGAGCGGCGAATGCCGGTCATTACCTTAATCAGTTCGCCCCCAATGAAGGGACGGATGCGGTTCATATACAGTTCTCGTTTGATCATGATTGGAGCGCCTCCTTTCTATCGTTGACCTCAGTATATCCCATTTACAACTGAAAATCAACTGATATAATCTAATTTTATCAGTTATAACTTATAAAATTAGTCGTATGTTGGCGCAAACACTGTACACAGCTTTTCAATTTCTCTCAAAGAAGCCCCCGAATGCACTCACTTTCCAGTTCAACGATGTCGCCTATCGGTATCCTTAAGCCATCAGCCAGAATCAATACCTGATCCGCCTCATGGATTCTTTTCAGCCTCCCGGTTGATACGATATACCGGCCGCCGTCTTTCTTCTCGTCAGGCTGGAACCAGGTCGCCGTGATTTCCGGCCGCTCTTTGATCCGCTCCAATAGCAGTTGCTGTTTTAAGTCCAAGGCTGCCCTTGCGTCCTCATCCAACTCCATGCGCTGGTCAGTCAGCCGGGCCGTTTCCGCAAGGGCGGCGCTGTGGCCGGACAGGGCCGCGAAGGGCGCAAACTGAGCCGCACGATCTGAGAGCGGCATCCTCGGGTGCTTGGCTGAGGTAGGGTGCGGCAGGTTGATGATATCATCATATGGTCCGGTCATGCTTTGTGGCCTCCGATTTGGGTGTTTCTCTCCTTGGCTGTGGCGCCGTCCTCCAGATTCAGCCCTTTGAGGATGGCGTTCTTGCCAAAACGCTTTTTGATGCCCAGCATGGTTTCCTGGAGTTTTCTCTCCCGTGCGTGGGCGGCGTCAGCCTCTTTTTTCTGCTTTTCCTTTGCAGAGTAGTCGGTAAACAGGTCGATCTGCTCCGGCAGATCCTCCGGCACAGAAGACTCGTCCAGCAGGTGATTGGCACAGAGGGTCAGCCGGCGGGCCAGCAGGGTTTTATCTACAATCCGGTCATACAGGCTGGTGGCTGCCTTGAGCAGCTCCTCGCCGGAGGAGGTATATCCGTCCAGATTGACTGTACCATGAGCATGCTTGGGAATTTTGCGCCCATAACGGTCTGTGGTGACCTCTCCGGTGTAGGCTGTACCCTTGAGGTTTTCGATGTCATAGCCGACCGTGAGAACCAATTGGTTGGTCGCAAGCCGTTTATCTACCAATTCCAGCGCCAGTGCATCGGCCATCTCCTGGATGACCAGCCTTGCCTTTTCAAATGGGTATGGGTACTGCAGGATCTGCCCGGAGACGATGCTCTTGTTTTCTGGTTTGTATGCCTTAATGTCCGCAATGGTGCAGGGTTCCCAGCCCCAGGCATGGTCGATGAGCAGTTCCGCATTGACACCAAACAGTTTATAGAGCAGTTCCTCGTTGTGGTAGTCCGTGGATTTGCCGATGGAGCACCGGGCAATATCTCCCATGGTGTACAGGCCGTGTGCCTCCAGCTTGGCGGCATAGCCTTTTCCAACCCTCCAGAAGTCGGTGAGCGGACGGTGGGTCCAGAAGGAGCGGCGATAGCCCATCTCATCCAGTTCTGCGATGCGGACGCCGTATTCATCGGCGGGGACATGCTTCGCGCCAATGTCCATGGCGACCTTGGCCAGATACAGATTCGTCCCAATGCCCGCAGCAGCAGTGATACCGGTCGTCTGCAGAATGTCGAGGATGATTTTCCGGGCAAATTCACGGGCCGACAGATGGTAGGTCTGCAGGTAGCTGGTGGCGTCGATGAACACCTCATCGATGCTGTATGGGTAGATGTCCTCCGGCGCCACATGCTTGAGGTAAACGCTGTAGACGCGGGTGCTCCAGTCAATATAGTGGGCCATCCGGGGTGGAGCCACGATATAGTCGAGGGCCAGGGAAGGATTTCGCCGTACCTCCGGGTCGTGAGAGGAAGCGCCGGTGAACTGCCGGCCAGGGGTATTCCGCTGCCGTTGGTTATTGACCTCCTTGACCCGTTGGATCACCTCAAACAACCTGGCCCGGCCGGAAATGCCATAAGCCTTCAGGGAAGGTGTGACCGCCAGACAGATGGTCTTTTCAGTGCGGCTCAGGTCCGCCACCACGAGGTTGGTGTCCAGTGGATTCAGCCCACGCTCGATGCACTCCACACTTGCGTAAAACGATTTTAGATCACAGCAAATGTAGGTTCGCTCCTTCATGCTTCGGTCACCCCTTCCTCTTTATCTTCCAACACATTTTCAAAGTCATTATAGCACATTTGTTCTGGTCGTTCTATTGTGAAAAAACACCATCTTGTACCCATTGGAAAACCAGCACAGAATGCTGTGATTCCTAAAGCGATATGCCTCCATCTTTCTGCCGCAACTGTAAAAGAGAGCCGCCAGTCTGGAAACCGGCGGCTCTCTTTTGTCAGTCATTCTTTCTCTCTGCTTGTTCCTCCAAGGCAAGGAAATGGTCGAAGTCGCTTTCAAACATGCGATCCTGCACAATCCGGTATTTTTCAAACTCGCTCTCTGCGAAGGCTTTGGCGATCTCATGCGTCACCCGGCCGGTGTCGTGGAGGATCTCATGCTCATTGAATTCCAGGAAGCGATTCAGCCGCTGTGACCAGTCCTGCATGGTCATAGGGATATGGCGGCCTGCCTGGTATTCCGCATAGTCCAGGTACATGGTCACAATGCGTTCCAGCGCCTGCAGTTCCTCTCTGGAAAGATAGTTTTTAGCAATGGACACATCATACTTCTGTATTTTTCCGTTTGGATACTGCTCCCAGGAAGTTAAGCCCATGTGAGGTTTTTCAGCGTTGGCTCGCTCCACGATCAACTCCGCCGCAGTATGACGGTGGATCGCCCAGTGGAGTTTGTTCTGTACCTCGGAAAAAAACAGGCGTGTGGTTTTGGCTGATTTATCATAATCCAGAGCCGTGGCGTAGATGTCGGTGATCTTTTGGTAGAACTTGCGTTCAGACATCCGAATCTCCCGGATCTGCTCCAGAAGGTGGTCGAAGTATTCCTTGGTAAGTACACTACCCCCGTTTTTCAACCGGTCACTGTCCATGGCCCAGCCCTGAATAGTGTAGTCCTTAACGATGGTATTGGCCCACTTGCGGAACTGGACCGCCCGGTCATTGTTGACCTTGAATCCAACCGCAATGATCATCTGCAGATTGTAGTGCTTCACCTGGCGGCTAACCTGACGGGAGCCCTCAGTTTGAACTATCCGGAAATTCCGGATAGTTGCCTCATCTGTCAGCTCACCATCCTCATAGATCTTCTGGATGTGCTCATTGATTGTCCGAACATCCACATCATAGAGGGCCGACATCATCTTCTGGGTCAGCCAGATATTCTCATCCTCATAGCGCATTTCCATGCTCTCTGTACTGTCACCGGTAGCGGCCACAAAGGTCAGGTATTCCGCTGCGCTGGATCGGATCGCCTGTTCTTGTTTATCGTTCCGCACTGCGACGCCTTCTTTCTTCTGTATCAATTCCATATTGGGCCAGCAGTTTCCGAGCTTCGGCTTCTCCCTCCGGTGTGATGAGGGCGGGATAGGTTCGCCCGGCAGCGTTGATCAGCCCTTCCTCTGAAAGTTTGTCCAGCAGGTCGTGGTCATAGCCCTTCCAGCATCGGCGGACAAGGGGATACTTTTCCAGTTCCTTCTTCTTGACCGCCCGCATTTCCGGTGTATCCCGTTCCTCCCAGGAGGTCAGGTACATCAGCATGAGGGTCAATTCCCGAATGGTTTTCTTCTGTTTTTCCGGCATTAGCCTGTCCTCCAATCTTTTTGACTTACTACCATCATATCACAGGACGGGCTGTTCGTCTATTCCACAATCATTCCGGGATATACATCGGGCCACTCCGTATGCGTCATTACTCCGCTGCTGGGAGCGCAGTGGGCGAGAACGCAGTCCGCTGTCCAGTTGACCCATTCCGAGTTCACCAGAGCCTTTTGGTATTCCTCAGTCCAGCCACGGACTGTATTATGGACTTATTACATCATCATTCCTGTACATATTTCTTCGCCTGTTTCATCTTCCGCACCCATCATTCCTATAAAAGAGGACTCCATATACTCGTCATAAGCCCGTGCGTATCTCTCGTACTTCTCACCGCCGGTTTCTTTCAGAACGGTTTCATCAAATGTCCATAAAGGGTAGGAGCAGAACCCACTTTCTTTGTAGAGCCCAGTATCTTTAGCAAATCCACGATTGAGCAGCTGCGGCGCAAAGGGACAGTTGTTTATATCGACATATGCACTGTTTTTCAAGCCAATAAATTCTCCAAAAGATTTTGTAAGAATAGCGAACTGTTCTTTCTCATCTGCTCCTTGGATAGGCATATCAAGAACAATCGCAAGGCCAGGCAGTTCTTTGCCCATAAAATCATAAACCGTGTACAATTCCACCCTCGGCTCCAATATAATGGGTGTCTCAAAATAATCTTTAATTTCAAATGTCATTTTTTCCTCCTGATAACAAAATATCACCTATGCTCTACCATATATGTAAAATCGCTTTTTCCCCTTTGTGTAGCCTATCTCTTTGCTCTTTTGGCGTCTTCCAATCCGTTCAGAATAAAAGACCAGGGAATGCTGGTTACCCACTCCCTGATCCATTGCGATTAAAAACCCAGTTCAGATATCTTCTCCCACTGGAGGATGTATTTCTGATCTATGATTCGATTCTCATGGTAATGGCCGAAAAACCAGTAGGCGAATTTACACCGCTGGCTGACCATTTCAAGAAAGTCCGTCAGTTCATCCGTTCCATAGGATGGATTGATCTTCTGCACCACACCGCTGGGAGCGCAGTGGGTGAGAACACAGTCTACCGTCCAGTTGACTCGTTCCAAGTTTGCCAGGGCTTCTTGGTATTCCGCTTGGCTGGGCATTTCCTCGGCCCACCAGCTTACCCCCTTTACCCGAAACATGGACCGCATCCGGCGCATCAGCCAATACCGGTGTTCGAAGTCCGGAGCGGCTGGATCGAGAACTCCATCCTGAATATCATGGGAGGCCGCACCGCCCATTGTGAACCAGGTGAGGCCGCCGAAGTCGAAGACCTGTCCCCGCATAAGGTGCAGGATATGCTCCCGCACCACATGGACCCGTCCGCCATTCCATTCTTTTTCTGGTAGAGTGTTCAGCAAGTCAAAATTCTCATGGTTCCCATCCACGAACAGGGTGGTGAAGGGCTTCTTGTTCAGCCAGTCCAACCAATATTGATCTTTCTGGCTTCCATCCCACAGTCCTCCAAAATCACCCGCGATGACCACATAGTCCTCCCGGCTCATCCCCTTCTGCTGTGGGAAGTATTTGCTCCCAAAGCGTTGGAAGTCGCCGTGACTATCACCCGTAATATAAATTGCCATTCCATCGCACCTCGATTTACAGGGTCATTTGCTGCTGCCCTGGTAGTGGGGAGCTAATTTCTGCATCGGTTGCCGTGCGGACACCAGGACCGTTTCTGGTTTTCCTTGTCACCAGCAGGCCATCTTGAACAAGCTGCTCCATCAGTTCGCCCACGAAGCGGTTGGCAAGATTATGCTTGCCTTCTTTATCACAGAGCCTGTGTACAGAGAACTTTTGAGCGACATTTAAAGCAACCGGGCCTGTGATATACAGGTTTTTCCGTTTTGTCCGGCACCGTTCCAGGATTTCATGTGTGATCTCCTCGCGCTTGGTCTCCAACTGTGCCAGATATTCCTCATCAGTAATATCCCAATACCTCTCGTAGCAGTCGAAGCCATAGCAGCAGAACGATTTCGCATCCTTCAGCAGTTCTTGGATGGCTGGGATCTCGTCCATCTCTATAATACCACTAAAGTTCATCGGATGCAGGTATAACTCCTGCCAGCCTTTCGTAACGGTATCAGATGTGCTGTCCCCACCGGGCTGTAGATCCCAGCCCGCACTCTGGAACAGGCTGCGGCTTTCTTCATGAAATTTGGCGGCGTCAGTCTCAGCCGGCCAGCCGGAATCGAACTGATAGCGGCTGCGAATCCGGAAGTAAACTTTTCGGTACTCCACTCTTGCTTCACCTCGTTTTCCTATTCCCAAGTGCTTTTTCAAACAATACCACAAGTAAGGCGGCAACATCTATTCACCAATACCAACAGAATAAATGTTCATAAATTGACCTATTCTACCGATATCCTTCCGCCAGACCGACGCTGACCCCAAGCGCCCAGTCAATCTGTTTCATCTCGGAGGTGTCCAATGCTCCAACGCGCTCTCTGAGCCTGGACTTATCAATAGTGCGAAGTTGCTCCAAAAGGATAACGGAACCACAGCTCAATCCATTCGCTTGCCTATTCAAACAAACATGTGTAGGCAGCCGCGGTTTTCCCATCTTGCTGGTGATGGGGGCTGCGATCACTGTGGGGCTGTGGCGGTTGCCCACATTGTTCTGCAGAATGAGTACCGGACGGATACCACCTTGCTCAGACCCGATGACTGGCCGCAGGTCAGCATAGTAAATGTCACCACGGCTGATTTCCTGTCTGCAATATGTTTTCACAGAATACACCTCCTCAGCATATTGGGCTTAATATCACAAAAATAGGGACCGCCTCCGCATCTCCCGCATCTGGTTGGAATGGCTGCTCATACGGCATGTTCCGGTCATTAAACGGGTTTTGGACAGAAGCGATCCCCATAGCTTCTGATATTAAGACTCCACATTTGTGTTGTCTTCTGCTGCGCTCGTATTCGACACTACTTCCCCAAGCGCAAAAGCCTGCGCCACTGGCGCTGGCTCCGTAGGGCGACCATCTGAACCGCGGCTGGCTTCACCGCGTCATGGGACTCTCACCCCCGGCAGGATCTCTGTCGGCCGCCCTCATTGCTTGATCCCCATTTCGGTGGGGGCTGTGACTGGACGGAAGTATCATTATCCCTGGCGGAGTCATTGCGATACAGCTTGCCACAGGCTGTTTTTTGGACGGATGGACCCGCTTGGCACCTTATTTGGCCGTCGTTGATAGAGGGGAAATCCGGCAGGCTGTCATAACCGAACAAAAATGTATAGGTGACTTCGTTTGCAGCCTGTACCAGAACCTCTACAGGTGGTTTTCGCGCATCCTCCAGCGTCGCTTGCCCCTGTCCAGCAGGGGCCCCGTCAGGAAAGTATTCAGACAATCGGATATTCGGTTTTCAAGGAACAAGTGAGAAGCATTTCCTTCTCGCTTGTATAGGGGAAGATGTCGGCATTTTACCCGGTCTGTGAAGCCCATACTTCGGGCAACAAACGCCTCACACATCCGGATCGCCCAGTCGGACGGCTCTGCCTGATGTTCATGTTTCTTTCTGAACTCCTCCAACTGCCAAAGCAGATCCAACTGATCCTGTTTAATATTGATGTTTCTTTCCTCCTCTTTCGTGTCATCCTTTGACTGTTTATCCAGCGATAGATTGTTTCCAAAGGCTTCCGTCAAGCTCTCGTAGATGCTCTCCGTATCCCATTCGCCAGCGGCAGTCAGCCGGCCAGCGATCTCCCGCAGGGTCGTTTCCTGGGCAAGCATCTCATCGCCGGAGATAAGCCAGGGCCACATCTTCGAGGTTTCCTGCTCAAAGCGAATGTAGTCCACGATGTCCTGGTATGCGTCATCGCAGTCAGGCTCATAGCGGTGGGCGAGATCGAAGCCCATGGCCTCAATCTCCTGATTAGTCAGTCCCAACTCATTGTGAAGCGTCTTGTAGAGTTCCTCACTTCCGTCATGCTCCGCAAGGAAAGCTATGAGCCTGTTCTGGATTCTGTTGGCGCCTGCCGTTGGAAAATGGTTTGCCAGGGCATCCAAGCTCTCCCGCAGGCTGCCGGCCCGGTGGTCATATTCCACCCGTATTCGCCCATTGTCCAGATCAATGACCGCCCGCTGTTCCGCAGCCCCGCCATGACCAAGGTCATGGCTCAGGGCCTCCGCTTCATCTGCAAATACCCGCCTGAGTGGAGTGCCGCGTTCAGCGGCAGCGAGAGAAAGAGCCTCCGCGAAGCTGTTGTTCTCATTTTCCGTGATGGCAGCGGCCCGCGCTAACAGTGGATACAGCCCCACAAGCCCAGTTCCATCCTCGCCTACAAAAGCGGTTTGCCGTCCCTGTTGCTCTACTTGATACAGCACTGCCATAGTATCCCTCCCATCGTTTTATTACCGTGTTCTGTCTGTTTTACATAGAGAGATCCTGTTCCTCACCCATCTCCACATCCCACATGATCCGGACCTCATTCAGGTAATACCCAGCCAGTTCTTTGTCCTCGCAAAAGAAGGGGACGATGCCGCGGACCCCATAGTGCTCCTCACCAACCGCTGGGTTGTACCGCCCAAGCACATAGTGAAGGGGGACTTTTTCCATTGTGAAAAAAGTTCCCCGCACAGAGCAAGTCTTGTCCTTTTCATCCACGCTCTCTATTACTCCACCGCGTAGATCGAAATCGCCGGGGCCTCCATATGGCTCGGTAGCGACAAACAGCACCTTGTCTCCAGCCGTCAGCTCCTTAGCTAACAGGCAGTCCCGCATACGGGAAATGATTTCATCACGGGAGGTGAAGCTCTCGGCCTCCTGGATTTCATCGCTCTCCAGTTCGAGAGCGGACAGAGCCTGCTGGTACACGGTATGAAGCCGTTCATCCGGCACATCTGAGTCAAGGCAGTAACCGAAAGCCCCTGGAGCCAGGCGGGTGATTCGTTCCTCATCTGGGATCTGTTGTAATTCTTCATAGGCGGAAAGCAGATTCACCAGCTTCCCTGATTTTGGGAGAAGGTCAGACTGCACCTCAGATGCTTCGATCTGCTCGTCCACATATTCATTATACAGAGCGAAGCCGAGGCATCCAATTTCATCGTTGCAGATTTCCAATGTGTTATGAAGGATATCGTAGAGGCTGCTGTCATCGAAATACTCTGCCATATAGTTCAGAATGCCTGATATGATCTCCTCCTTCCGCTCTGCGGAAAGAGAGGGGGCGGGCTGCTCCGGCGCCAGGTTTTTGCAGCAGTCCAGATAATAGCAGACATCAAAGCACTCGTCTGTCAGGGTGACATCCGCCGCCTCCGGCCGCTGCTCCAGCTTCTCAAGGAGCATGGTATCGAAGCCGTTCCCGTCCTCTATCACCAGTCCCATTTGCTCATAAAGCTCACTGAAATAATAGCACCAGCTACCCTCGTTGGTGTTTTCCGCTCCCTCCCTGATGATCTTTTCCACTGCCTGCTCCAGAATGGAATCAACCACCGCTCTTGCTCCGGGCAAGTAGGCAAAGTGTTTCCCCCCATCATAGGCAAAAACTCCGTCTTTATGCCCCTCTCCCAAAACGAGGACGCCCTGGTAGATCCGTCTGCCGTGTTCATCAGCATAGAACGGCTCTGCAGCCCAGCGGCCATCCTGGTGAGGGCCATTCAAAAAGTCTTGGAATTCCTCGTCCGGCAGCGTAACCAGCCGAACTGCCTCACACTCAAAGATGTGGAAGCGTCCGGCCTTGGCCGGCAATTGAAGTTTCAGCCGCAAAATATCATCCTCCAGTCTTCGGTAAATAATAGCGGGGATTGGTACGCTCCCCATTGACCCGCACTTCAAAATGCAGATGCGGACCTGTAGACCGCCCAGTGGAACCGGAGAGGGAAATGATATCCCCAGCCTCCACTGTCTGGCCAACCTGGGCCAGTAGACGGGAATTGTGGCCATACAAGGTGGATAGTCCATTGCCGTGGTCGATTATCACATAGTAACCATAGCTGCTGCTATATTGGGAAACTGTGACCGTCCCAGGCAGTGCGGCCCGGATAGGGGTGCCTGTGGGTACTGCCAGATCTATCCCGGTGTGTCCCCGTGTCTCGCCAGTGAAGGGGTCGCTGCGATACCCGAACTCCGAGGTGACCACGGACTCCCAGCCTGCTCCGATGGGAGAGCAGAAGCCATCCACCCCAATGAACGGGACATCAGCCCCAGGGAACCAGCCGCCGCTTTCCCCGCTGGGGCTGCCATAAAGGATGAGATGATAGATACTGTCAGCGTTGGCCTGATGGTCCGCGGTGACCTCGACTCCAATGGCATGGCTGATCCGCTCATAAATTTCAGCCAGGTCTTCAATAGGAACGGCCACCATGTAGGTTTCTGTGGTCTCCACCTCATTGCCTTCTTCGTCGGTGGTGGTAACCGTTCGGGTTCGCTCCTCATAATCCACGAAACAGTCCGCAAACTCATGGATGCCATCTGTATCTGGCTGTTCTGCGGCGAAATACAGAGCATAAAAAATGGCCTTGACGCGGGTATCGTCAAGGCTTTTTCCATCTTCGCATTGACTATTGATCTCCGCGATCACTTCGTCCAGTTGGTCAAAGCTGTTCCGCATATCCTCGATGTATCTTTGGTACTCCGGCGTGGCGCTGGCGGAAATGGAGCCGCCGTGGAAGCACAGCTCCACGGCGGACACATTGTGCTGTGAGGTTCCTGAGAGGATGGCGCAAAGCAGAACCACCAGAACGATCAGCGGGGAAAGGATAGCCACAATGCCCCAGCCCACCTTTTTGCGGGCTTCCTCATTGGAAAGAATTACTATCGCCGCTTTGACGGCCGCTGCAACGGTGGCACTCATAGGTTCATACCTTTCATGGGCGAATCCTCTGGCTGCGTACTGTTCTGCAGTTCAGACCAGTACGCGGCCAGCTCCTCCATGGTTTCCGTGTACCCATCGCCTTTGGGCCGATGCTCCGCCCACAGCTGGTACTGCTCCAGATCAATCCCCCGGTCCAGCAGGAGCTTGGCGGCTCCGACCGCCTGATTGCTGACACAGGCATAGAGCGCGTCGTAGTTGTCCGGCTCCACCGGCATCCCGTGTTCCAGCAGTCTCTCTGCCATCCACTCCTGATGCTGGCCCGTGAGGGTGCGCAGGATGCCGGCCACCTCATCGCCCGGTCGGACGCCCTTGTCCACCAGATCCACCGCGGTCTGGAAGTCCAGCTTTTCCGCAACCCAGCGGAGAAGCTTCGGGGGCACAGAAGCAATCTGCTCCGGCGTGCATTGGGCGATCAGGTCTTTGGCGATGTTCCGGCAGTTATTTGTATAGGCATAGAGGATCACCTCACCGTGGAGGGAGGGGAGCGGCTCCGAGAGGCGGCCTTCTGATTCCTTCACCAATGTTTGTACCCGCCAACTGTCTCCCGTTTCCACCGCCCGCTTACAGGCAGTGAGATATGCCTCCGGGGAAAACCTCTCCACCGCCGCAAGAAGTATCAGGGTCATATTTCCTCCCACGACACCGGGGCGTCCCGCCACCTCGATCAGCAGGTCATCCGTCTGGTCTGATACCCTGGGATAAAGGTTTTTGAAGGCGTCAAATTCTCCGTCCCGAATGGCCAACACGGTTTTATCGTAGTCGCTGATGTGCAGGGGGTACCGTCCCACCTCATCCATATAGGCGGTGATGCTCCCGGTCATCCGCCGCAGGAGCTGTTCCGTCTGGGACATGGCCTGTTCCTGGCGTTCCTGCTGTTCCACCAGCGCCTCGATGATGGTGCGCTGCTCCGTAGGATTCAGGTGGACGATCATGCCCTCCGGCTCCGCCCGCTCACCCTGACGGAGATGTCGGGCATAGGTTTCGCCGTCCCCGTGGAACGCCTTGGTGATGGCGGAGGAGATGAGGAACATCCGGTCCAGATCTGCGCCGGTTTCGCCCAGCGTCTTGCCGGTGATGAAACTTTTGGTGACGGGGCGGCTGTCTTCATACCACTTCAGGTACACATCTAAATAGACGCCCTCGTTGCCGCCGTAGTCGGTGGTACAGAAGATGTCGGCGTCTTTGGGGATCTCCCGGCCATTTTCCCATTCCCGGTCCATGAGAAAATACTCGTCCGGAAGATATCCCATACCTTCCAGACGGTGCTTCAGTTCCTCGAAGACTTCCTGTGCGACGCGCTGACCGGCATACTGCATCCTCCGGGGATCTCCCGGGAACGGCTCCCACTGCTCCAATTCAATTTTTTTCATTCGAATTTCCTTTCTCTTTTATAGATCTGCTGCTGGCAGTTCACCCTTCATACAGCAGGAACAGGGCAGATCCTCATCTGAGAAAGCGCCCGGAATCGCCAGCTGATTTTCATCCGCGCAGATAAAATCCCGTCAGGCCCAGTTCCGGCCCAACCCCCGCACTGATGTGAGGTTTGGCATGGCTGCGCCCGCCGCAGCAAATCCGGGTAGCGGTGGTACAATGTCCGAATTTCCCACCGCTTCATGCTGGGGCAGAAGAAGCAGGAAGACTTGCCCGGCAGGGGAAGGCCGGCATCCCGGATCGCCTGGATGCAGTCCTTTCGGCTCCAGCCCCACTCCATCAGGGGATATTCCTTCTGGTATTTTTTATCCTGAAGGTCATGAGGAAGGGCGTTGAGCAGACGGCGCTCCTCTCCGGCATCGTATCCAATGAACTTGACGACCTTTTCTCCTTTCTCCCAGGCATCAATGCAGGGCTGGTAGTGCCTGCAGAACTTTTCCTGCGGGGCAACCTTGTGCTTGAGGGAGCATTTTTTGTACCCATAAGCAATGGAGGGCAGCGTTCCTGAGCGGAGGCACTCCTGCTCCAGCGTCAGCCTCTGGCCGTTCTTCTCGGTGTACCACACCCGCGTGATCGCCGGCATCCCATGGTTCTCCAGCCAGCGGCTCATGGTGTCCAGGTAGGCGTAGGTATGCGGCTGCTCGGCTCCGGGATCGGCAAAAAGGATCAGGTCGACTGGGACATGGTGCCGCCACAATCCTATCAGCATTGCCGTGCTGTCCGTTCCGCCTCCATACCCGACCACATTCATCGCCCGCCCGCTGTGCCGAACAGCGCCTCCTTATAGGCAGGGGCGGGAACCTCCAGCAGGTACCGCTCGTTGCCGCATTTGAACAGGCACACACCCCGCTGGGGGAATCGGATGAGGTTGTACTCCGCCTCCTCCAGCTGGAGCAGATCCATATAAAACCGCTTGTCAATGGAGCCGCAGTTGAAGATGAACTGGTGGGGCGGGATAGCGAACAGGGGCTTGGTCAACTCCCGGATGCCCTCCCGGTCAAAGTCCTCCAGATTCTGCGAGGCCATGATGAGGTTGGATTCCTTCTTGCGGACCCGCTTGAGAGTGTTGCGGATATACTCGATGATGGTGGTACCCACCGACACATTATCCGACAGCCACACATACAGCTCGTCCAGCGCCGCTGTG
>OATU01000943.1_pt1 | contig 20717 bp, 20 predicted proteins | sample 1516711 | NCBI WGS metagenome assembly OATU01 (sample SAMEA2579971, study PRJEB22360) | human gut metagenome | biome: human gut; feature: human-associated habitat; material: faeces | place: Denmark | collected 2008/2010 | reverse complement strand
GTAACCCACCTCTGTATCACGCAATAGCTGGTGGTCTATGTTAATCACACGGTTAGTTCAATGAAGCAAGATATACTTCAGGGTCAGTAGAAGGATAGTATACAAACAGTATATCTTTATATACCAAATCGCCAGTAAATAAGTATTCTTTGTCTTTTTCCCAAAAGCACAAATGCCCTGGTGAATGTCCAAGTGTATGCAACACTTCAATTTGCCGTCCTCCAATATCTATCACATCATGGTCAGTTACAATTTTTGTTGGCATTCCTTGAAAAAGCTCTTAATCATATACATTGAAGTTATTTGGTAAATCACAACGGTCTACTCTATCTATTGTAAACCAGTTATCCATAGCCTGCATACTCCCTTCAAATAAAATTTATCTTTGGATTATTGACTTTTACAAATTGAGATTTATCCTTTCAAATTCTTCAAAGCAGACGGATTATTCTCTAAGATTTCTCCAACAGTGGGACATCTCTCTAAATCCAAACAATCGCCACAAGTAGCAAAACCCTTTTCTAATGCACACTGGCGAATACCACACATATTATCACAAAATACGGTTTTAATTCCGTCAACACGACAGCCTTGACAGTTAATATGCTCAGGAAGAATAGGTGCATTATTTAATTCAGCCCATAGCTTCGCAGTTTTTTTTCGTAATTCTTGGTTGTCATTGATTGTTGCAATATATGCATCACATTTTTCACAATCCAGTCCACAATATGCAATCATTTTTTTCATGGTTATGTACCCCCATAATTTCAAATTTATCAATTTCGTATCTACTTGCATTCTTCTATTTTCAAATCATTACCTTGTTGAATTTTTAGCCAACACCCCAGACAGTTAATATGTACTGTGGATAGTCTGGGGACGGCTCTATCTTCTTTCTTAGCTTCCTTGTGAATGATGTGAGGTTGCTTCCCTTTGGTACATTGTAGAAGCCCCAAACATCTTCATAAAGTTGGTCTTTCATAAATACCTGTCCTTTGTGGCAAAAGAGCAAATAGAGTAAGTCAAATTCCTTTGCTGTCAAATATATATTGTTACCTCCTTATGTATCAAAACTGTTGAATTGGAATTTGTCATAATGAATTTTGGATATTATAGGTTTAAGTAGTAGCAAGACTTTGGTTTTTTATCCAGATATAGCAGATAACCACTCCGATTAAGGCTATCCCTCCCGTGGTTATATATGGTAATTCAATATTGCTTTCATACAGATACCCAGCTAATAAAGGAGCAATAACTTTGCTAAGATTTCCGGCGGTACTGGCAAATCCCATCAGTGTTCCTTTATGCTGATTGTCAGTTTTTGAAAGGGTTGCGTTTAATGTAGGTACTGTAATAGCAGAAGATACCGCAAATAAGCCAAAAACCACCAACACACTAACAAACCCAGTTGTCAATACCATGGCAAACGCTACTAAGGCTTTGCAAAACATACCTATCAGTATTAGTCGCTTCTCACCAATTTTTTTTGTTAAAGGACCAGTCAAAAAGCCTTGTACTACAATCAAAATACCTGCTAGAGCCATCCAAATAACACCAACTTGCTTAGTGGAAAATCCAAACTTATCTACGACATACAGCCCCGTAATTCCTTGCAAGCCTGTTTGACAGAAATGCACGACGAAAATAAGTATCAAAACCATTCCTGCTGAGCCAAAAATTATACTTTTCAGGTCTGAAAAATCAAAGGGTTTTCTTTTTTCCGTCTGTCCTGAACGCTCAATTGACTCTGGCAAAAGTGTTAGAATTAGCAGAAAGGCTATAAATGAAATGCCGGCTCCTGTAAAAAATGGGAACGCAAGCGAATAGCCTGCAAGAATGCCTCCCAATAATGGTCCCATCATTACGCCAACGCTCATTGAAGCTCCAAGTTGACTCATATTCTTGCTTCTTTCTTCTTCCGAGCTGGAATCTCCAACATATGCCAAAGATGCAACGGACGTAGCAGATGACAAAATACCCGATAAACTGCGAGCTATAAATAGCGTCCAAAAGGATGAAGCCAAACCGAACAGGAACAAACTGATGGAATATCCTATAATACCAATGCTGATAATCGGCTTTCTACCAATTCGGTCGGACAGTGCACCCCAAAAAGGTGCGCATACTGTTTGTGCCAGAGCATATACGGCAGTGAGCCATCCAAGCTCACGACCGCCAGCACCTAGATTTTCCATGTAAAATGGCATGACCGGAAGAATTAAGCTATATCCTAACGCAATCACCAAAGTAGCAAGCTTTAAAGCGAAAATCGGCTTTTTATTCATCAATCGTCACCGTCCCCTCCGAGCCGTCCACCGTTATCATTTGTCCATTTTTAATACTTCTCGTGGCTGTGTGTGTCGCCATAACGGCAGGGATACCACATTCCCGTGCAACAATACTTGAATGACTGAGAGGACCTCCAATATCCGTTACAATTCCACTTGCAGAGGCAAATAAGGGGGTCCAAGCCGGAGTTGTAGTAACGGCAACCAAAACACTTCCCGGCTGGAAATTTTTAAAATCTGCCGGACTATTTAGTACGTAAGCACGAGCTGTCACGACACCAGAACTGGTTCCTATACCCCTCAACACGGTTTTTCCATCTTTTTGTTTCTGGGGTGCATGTGATATGCTTTTTACTTTCTTCTCAGGTAACTGAGCTGGTGGCACATAGCCCTGATACTTTTTGAGTTCCGCTTTTCGCTCAAGTATCAAATTTCTTCTATCGGATAAAGGTATATTTTCGTCTAACTGTATTATGAGTTTTTCCAATTCCAATTTTGTGAGCCAATAAATATCATCTATATGCGAAGTAGCTCCGCCACGTATAAGGCGTACTGAAATTTCATGAAACATCCGGCGAATCAGAGGATGCCCCATTCCCATCAAATAAATAGCATTTTCACGCATAGGAGCAGTTTCCTGCGCCCAATGGAGCAACTTCAAAAACAGTTTTTTGCGTGAGCTACCTATATGTTGTATAATTTCTTCTTCTGCCTGTTTCCTATGCTTTTCAAATTTGGATTGACGTAAAAAAGGACTTTCAACTTTGCCTTCTACAAAGGTTTTTATGGATTCAAAGGTTGGTGTAAGTGTTTCCTGCGGTGTGGAATATGCAAAATCAAATTCATAAGCGGTACGACCAAACTCTTTAAAATACTGATTGATTCGATTTTTCCATTCTATCCATACTTCCAGCGAAACTTCGTCAGGCGGAACTGAGGACATAAAATTTTCCGCTATCTTTGCTGTTGGATTACTTTGCAGATAAAGGTTGAGAGTATTATTTTGCTTTACCCATTCCGAGAGACTCCACAGGTTCTTTTCGGCTTGCAGAGCAATCGTATCAAATCCAAGCAGGAAAACAGAAGTATCTGTTATACCAGCGCGACAAGCCGCTCCCTGAAAAAATTTTGTAAATAATGTTTCGCTGATAGAGGCGGCTGGCAATGTAAGCTGAATCCTCGTGAAATAAATACACGCTCCATAAAATACAGTCTGAATCCCCTCCATTATTTGATGAGCATTCAGCATATGCATGGGCTTTTCTTCCCATTGTTTAATCACATCCTCAAATTCTTTTCGTGCTGTTTCCCAGCGTGCAACACTATTCGTGAGCGCACGGCGTAAAGATCGGGGGGAAAGGGATTTGACAGCAATCAAAAGAGGCTTTGAATTAGCGGAAAGATAGACATATCCGTTAATAAGCGTATATGCTCCGTTTTCTGGCAGTAGCTTTTTCGCACTTTTACCAAACATATCTATCCATAAAAGCGCCGACGCACGGTTGACTATTTCAAGCCCAAGTGTGGCGAATAAGGGCGTAACAGGATTTGGCAAGTGTTCCGCTAGACTGCCTCTTGTATATATAACATTCTTTTCCGGTAACGTCCATTCCGGCGGTAGGACAGTAATAGGGCGAGCCTGAACAATATACAACTTATCTTTTTCCAGTGCCCACTCTACATCCATAGGCATTTCATAATACTTCTCAATTTTTTTTCCAAGCTGTGTCAATCGCATAACTTGATTGCGCGTAAGAGCATGTTTTTTCCTAATCTGTTCAGGAGTTGGGATTTCTTCTGTTCCATCTGAGTTGCGGACTGTCATAATCTCTTTGTTTGCTACTTCATACGATACAATTCGTTCAGCATTTTTATCTACAACGATTGTATCAGGGGTGACTAAGCTAGAAACCACCGATTCGCCAAGTCCCCACGCGGCGTTAACAATCATTTCGCTGCGTCTGCCATTGATAGGGTTTAGCGTAAACATAACGCCGGACGCATCGGAAAACGCAAGCTTTTGTACTACAACAGCAAGTGCGACAATTTCCTGCTTTATATCATTCTTCACGCGGTAAGCAATAGCGCGGGCTGTCCATAGGGAAGCCCAGCACCTCTTTACAGCGTCAAGAACTTCATTCTCACCTTGTATGTTAAGATAGGTTTCCTGCTGGCCTGCAAAAGAAGCATCGGGCAAATCCTCGGCGGTTGCGGAGGAACGGACAGCCACCGCTATATTTCCCAATCCGGCATATGCGGTTTTAATTGCATCTGATACTTCCTGCGGCATTTCTCCATTATGGAAAAGCATCCCTATCTGCGTAGATACATTTTCAAGCTGGCTGGTATTGTTAGAGTCAATACCGTCCAGCAACTTATTAATCTGAGGCTGAATATGGTTCTTTTCAACAAAAATCTTGTATGAAGTAGTCGTAACATGAAAGCCCTCCGGCACAGGGATACCCGCTGTCAAAAGTTTTGATAAAGACATACCTTTTCCGCCGACCATTTCAAGGGTTGCCTGTTTATGCAACAAGGGTAGAGTATAATAAATCATAATAATTCATCTCCATCATTCATAATTCCGTGTAGAAATATATCCATTGTTTCATCAAGCATTTTCTCCGGACTGGCTGATGGTCGGGATGTGTAAATGATTGATATAATGGAGTTAATTAACAAACGCGTCATAAGATCGGCATTCGTCTTACGGAAGACGCCTGATTCCACTCCATTTTCAATTACAGATTTTATAATATCCTGATATGCGTAACGCGCAGTTTTCAGCCGCTTTCGATAATCTTCTTCTAAATAGTCAGATTCTATATTTAACCACATCAGCACCGTTCGATACTGCTTTGGTACTCCAAGATGATTCAGCATGAGTTTTCTAAGACACTGTTCCGGCGAGGATTCATCGGCAATAATCCTATGAACCTTTTTAATTGTTTCTTCTATTTCTTTCTCAACTGCATATACAACAATCTCGTCTTTCGTTTTGAAAAAATCATACAGACTGGACTTTCCCATGTTTGCTAAAATCGCAATTTCCCTCATTGATGTTTTTTGGAATCCATTTTTCTCTATGAGCTGCAAAGCAACACTGATTATTTCTTCTCGGCGCTCTTCTTGTTGTTCTGGTGTAAGCATAATTCCTTTTGGCATATTATGATACCTCCTTATAACGACCATCGGTCGTTTCTTATTTCGTTTTCATTATATAGCGACCGGTGGTCGCTTGTCAAGTCTAATTTTTTATATAAAAAATAAGGCATCAGAAATTCGCAAAGATTTCTGATATCTTACTTTACAGACAGAGACTCTGCCTGGCTCGTTCATATAAAAGGCTTACGCCTAAAAATTAGCTTCCGGTATAGATACCACCGGAACAAACATTTGAATGTGGTTTATAAACACACACAGATCAGTACCACTTTCATGACATCACTATATATAGTATGTGTCAATATTCAACCCTCCACATATGGTTTGTTCAACTATTTTCAGAAGAACCGTGCCATTTCTGACTTGATGAAAAGTTTTCGTCCATGATTGGGAGGCAGATGGATATACGGGTTAAGCTGAACCCCATTGACCAGCGATTGGCTACTCTGAAAAAGCATATCGAGCCAACCGTCCTCTACATGAAATATAAAAGGAAAAGGCGTTGACCGATACGGTGCAAGCGTATTTGTGGCGGCACACCGCTACCTCAAAATTAATCCCTTACCACCGATAAGACTATTTTTTAGCACCTCAGCCAAAACATCCATCAAGTTCCCCCGTATCCGTGATATGCATAAGAATCTGATCCTTTAGATAATTCATCTTATTTCTCTTAACCGTAAAAAAGTTTCATATAAGTTCAGAGCCCCATATCCCCATTCCCTATTGGGATATGATAGTGCTGGATTCCGTTTTGCTCCTCTTATTAAAAATGCTTTGACAGTGGCTTCGCTCATTGCTATGTTATGTCCTTCTATTATGCCCCAGCTTAAAAGATTAGCGACTGCACCAGCAACATGGGCAGCAGCAACCGAGGTTCCGGTTCGGGTAGTCATGGGAATGGAGTCTTGGTTCCTTCGCCCTATCGATGGTCCGCTTACATTAACCCCTGGAGCTGCCAAATCCGGTTTTATCAATCCGCCTATTGTATATCCACGGCCGGAATGAATGTAGATGCTGTTATTTAAATGATTATAGGCTCCTACTGTGATTGGAGAGGGCGAATCTCCCGGGAGGGTTATGGTCGTATATGGGCTGGGAGTCAGAAACACGGTTTCATCAGAAATCAAGGTATGGGCCGGAAGCCACATATTAAATTGCCCTGTAAGATACTGGGTATTATACACGCGTATTCTCCAAATTCCATTAGTTGGGGCTTCAAAACGGATAAAAACAAGCTGTTTGCCTGCGCCTGTCTCAATCAGCTGGTAATTAACTGTAATGACCGTGGGTTCCAAAAGGAACGGGATAGAGGTTTCGTTTCTGCCTATGATAGGAATGCGGCCTATGGATTCACCACTGGGTGAGACAAATCCAACCGAATATGTATCAGCGGTGTCGGCCCAGAGTTCTACTACAAATCCACGTTGGGATTCCGCATTCCCTACTCGGATTTCCACCTCAACGGACTCTTCCCCTATCGGTACAGACCCCATGTAATGATGCCCCCGGCCAGTTTCATTGCCTGCAGCAATTACCGTAGCCATTCCTAAATATCGGCTGATATCTTGAATCATTACATTCAATGGAGACGTCCCTTCATGGCTGCCCAGATTGGAGCCGATTCCCAGTAAAATAACCAGAGGTTTTCTCTGGCTGTATGCCTCCACACGCAGGTACTTAATGCCCATCATTATATCATTCTCCTGATAAGCATCCGCATCATTACTGATAAGATAGAAATCGCGCAGATATTGTTTGGCTGGTTTTAATTTGACGATTACCAGTTCACATTCCGGTGCAGCTCCTGTAAAATCCTGATTAGGCAGGATTCCTCCAGCAGCGATACCCGCCAAAAAGGTTCCATGTCCGTTGGTATCGGTAGAAGGCACCACGGCAAACGGATTATCAGATTCCAGTGCCTCGTTAATCTGCTCCTGCGTGTACTCTGTGCCATAGCTTGCCCCGCTGGCATTATAGCGGTTGGGTACACCGGCAGGAAGGAGGCTTTTATCTTCTGGAAGGCTCTGATCCCAAATACTCAAGATTCTGGTAGTTCCATCCTGATTACGAAATAAAGGATTGGTATAGTCAATTCCCGTGTCTATGATGCCAATTATAACACCTCTCCCTTGATTGCTAAGGGCAGGTGATGCATGGGTTGCCAAAATGCCGGAAGCGTCCATGCTGGAACTATCTAACAGTGTGTACAGTCCAGGGATACTATAATAGGTAAACTTACTTAGTGATATGGGTTCTACGGTATCTAGCGGGGTATATATAATGCTGAAATCAGTGCTTACAAAGTCCATACAGAGAATATCTTCCGAATTACCAGGAAATTGCTGCTGGCTTCCATTACGGTAGATAAAGTCAGCAATGGTCTCTGAGGCTGAGTTAATAGGGCAGTCCGCCATGGTATACCTCATGCAGGGGATTTGATACAGTATATGCGGGATTTTTGAAACCTTTCACTATTGGCATCATATAGAAAACAAGCGATGGACTGCTCCTACAAACTGCCAGTGCACATTTCTCTGGTACTAAGCTCTCAATTGTTACCATGTGAAATTTGATTTGCTTGCCTGTTTCCTGCGTCATCACAGCTTTGCCCTCCGCATTTTTCTTCTATTTTATCATAGGTGATGTTATTCGCGGTAGGGTTTTTCAACAGCTCCAAGTTGGCCCGAAGCAACCCCATAAGAACACAAAAACGCACGGGTGGCATGAAGCCACACGGACGTATGAATTGACATTATTGTTTTGGTGCTGATTTATTTCATATACATAACCGGAATAACCCGGAGGAGGGGCAAGGCTTTTTTAACTGGTGCTGTTTACGGGTGCTGTGTAAAACAATGGACATGGCGATACCTCCCGGATACCGCCATGTCCTTAAAAATGGGTGAATTTAATACACCCTCCGTATCTCAATTTTTCAGAAAGAAAACGGCGGCTTGAAATTGTTATTTCAAAACCGCCGTTAAGCTCTTTATTTTCTGTTAGGCGCAAGAAAACTCTGCTACCGAACAACGTTTTTTTTATTACCATCGGTAGCTAAAAATTATCTGGGAATAGAGAGAAATTACAAAATGTAAAATCCCTCGTTTCCATTTTTCACATTGTTGTTAAATCTCCATAAAAACTCCCGCTGCCAGGATGCCCAGTATGACACCTGCATTTATGATTAGCTTTTTCATTAACATTTCCGGAACTCCCATCCATTCATGTTTCATATTCATATATTTCTGCCGTTTCAGGCAGCCTTTCTTTTATGGTCTGGTACATGGCCTGCCTCTTATCCTCCGGGTAACCAAATGGGCTGACATAGAAAAGACACCGCCGGTTTTCTCCAACCCCACGGATTTCACTCTCACCGCCTTCTGGAATCTGTAGATAAAAACCACCTGCTTTGGCTTCCCTTATTAGCGCCTGAACTTCCTTAAAATAGATTCTGCATTGCTCGTAGTGTTCCTTCTTCCAAGGTTGCCTTACAACAAAACAACTGGTCTGAATTTCTAAGTAGCATCCGCTTAATGGCATAATCAACTGCTTTAGCTTCCAATAACGAATTGCGCTTCCAAATGTTTTCTAAACTTAATTAAAATGAAAATTTTACTCCCGGGTTTATTTGTGTCCTTCACTCTTTCGGCAGAGACCTCAAATGGAACCCTCATATCCATGCGCTCATCTCCGAGGGCGGTGCCGGTAATATTACCTCCTGGCGTCCAAACAAACATTTTGATTTCAGATTTTTACGCTTCGCTTTCCGTAAGGTTCTTTTAGAAAAACTTGCGCATAAACTCGGTTCTTCTTTCCTTAAACTTAAAAACCAGATTTACAAGGATCACCCGGATGGTTTTTATATCCGTGCTAAACCCAATCTCTGCTCTCCGGATATCACCATTAAGTATATCAGCCGATATCTCGGACGACCGGTTATTGCTGCCTCCAGAATTGATTCTTACGATGGTGACTCCGTGACGTTTCATTACACCAGGCATGAGGATCACAAGACGGTTACAGAATGCCTCCCCGTCATTGACTTTATAAAACGCCTGATTATTCATATCCCTGACAAGCACTTCAAAATGGTTCGTTACTATGGTATTTATGCAAAACATCATAAACAGGAAAAAAATCTTCGGCAATATTGATCCCCTCAGAAACAACGCTATCTTTCAGTCTTCTGGATTGGTGTAACTCGATTATTATGACGTTTGGATATGACCCACTCGAATGTCCGAAGTGTGGCACTTCTATGTTGGTTTTAGAAGTTTAGATAGTTCCATGCCCCTTATTCTTTCTTTGCCGTCAGACAGCGCAGTCTAAACCAAAAACCAAAAACAAAAAACTACATAATCAACGTCGTGGCGAATCACTACATTCGCTCTTTTGTTATGTGATCTTTTATTTCAAGTCCATTATACACTATCTTGGCCGATTTGCGAAGTTTCCTAGAAAGTAAAAAGACAGCATCTGGTACTGTCTCAGGTACAAAATTCCTATTTTCTTTTAATAATTCTTGTGATAATTCTTGTGATAATCCCCTCTGCAACTTCCCGCTCATCGTTAATTCTGGTTACCAGAAAGCCAACCTCATCTCCCTGCCCCGGAAGGCTGGCTGTATTACAGGAATGTGCCACCGCATTGACCCTACAGTCCAGTTGGATAAAATAGGTGCCCTTAAATACATCTGTTATTTTTCCTACATATTTTCCCTGGCGGCGCAGGCGCATTAAATTTTCCTTGTTGACATTTGGTCTTTGCCTCTTTGGGACTTACCTCTACCTTCAGATTCTCAATCGAATCTCCGGATATCTTCATCATCATCACGCTAACAACATCCCCGATGGAGAATTTTTCATTGGTATCTGCCATCCATTCCCAGGACATATCCCTCGCTTTTAAGGAGCATTCCACGCCAAAGACCTCTGACCGGACCGCTTTCTGTGCCACGGCAATAACTCGCGCTTCCACAACACGGCCAGGCACAATCATAGGGGGACCCTCCTGTTGTCCCAGGTAAAACTGCTGGCGTTTACGAAGCATCGCCTCTTTTCTGAATGCAACCACGCTTCTTGACTTTTCCTCCATCTCCCGGATTATAAAATCCAGTTCTGCGCCCAGCATGTTGTTAGCAAGACGGGTCTGACGGTTTAACGTATTGGAATTTTTTGAGTCAGAAAAAGCAGCCGGCGAACCAGCTGCTTTCTCTATCCAGATTTTTAAATCCGATGATACCATTATAAAAGATTGAAAATCGCAAGTCAATTCATATCAGGACGCAAATCAGTCTCTTTTTGGTCCTCTTTCAGTGACATCAACCAGAAACTTATCAATGCAGTTTAGAAAGGTCTTGTACAGTTCCTGATATAAATCCTCCTATCCCTCCAACGTCAGACGAACAATATTTACTTTTCTTGTAATCATCCGCATTTATATGCAGCATTCTATCACCCCTTCCTCCTTGTTATCATTCCCAGTTACTCCCTTATCCTCCGTTTTTTGTCTGTGCAACTATGGGGAACGTCACAAATTGCGGCGTTTTTCTTTTGCAAAAGTCCGTCAAATCAGATGTTCCCGGTGTTGTAGGTAGTGAGAAGAAAGTTTCGGTATAACTAACTAGTATTTTTCTGGAACCCGAATATTAGCTACATTACGAAACTTATATTTTTCTACCAAGTGTTTCTTCATACGACTCAAATAGTAACGGTAACAATCGGCTATGCCATCCGCAAAGGAGTCTGCATTCCCTTCCCTTAACTGCTGAAACGCAAGAATGACTTGCTTGTTGAGATATAAAATTGTATGTTTCTTGGACGGATAATAAGCAAACTGGTGCCCCCATTCAAGAAGATGATTGGTTTCAGATAATATAACAAATAAAGGTTTTAACGTGGTATGTTTCATTATGAATTCCAAAATATCCGTTAAATAAATAGAGCCAGGAGAAGTAAATCTGTTTGCTAACTCATCCAGTTCTACTTTCGTAAATTGTGGAGCTGCAACTAAAGCTGCTGGACGAATAATCAATACCATTAGTTGTAAGGCATGGAGGTAACGCAAAGATTTTTCTACATATCCGGAATTAAGAGCCAGCTGATGAATTTTCGTATCATCCGGTTTTATCACAATAGTGCCTTTACCATTTAATGTCTTTACGAAACCTCTTTGTTCGAGTTCTGACAATGCTTTTCTAACGGTCGATAAAGAGACACCATACTGGCTGGCCAGCTGTTTTTCATATGGAAGATACATTCCGACAGAATATTCTCCAAGGCCAATTTTTAGATTCAACTCATCAACAATTTTTGAGTAATAGTAATCCTGACCACGCATAGGATTCCACGAATATGATATATCAGTTTGTGCAATACATATAGGGATGGTATCTGACAAATATTTTAATGTACTTTCAATAGAGTCTGCAAGCTTTTGATACACGTTTGATAGTTGTTCATGCTTTACTAATGGATCCTTGCCTTTCAATATATCTATGATGACTCCTGTTACAGATGTTGAACCCTGTAAAAAGTGTTCAGAGAAATAAGGGCATTCTTCTGTGAAAAATGTAAGTTTACTGTAAAAATCAAATGTTGAATAGAGTTCACTAAACAACTCATTACCGCCGATTTTTAATATATCCGCCCCAAAATGTGAAGGAGGGCGCCATCCTCCAGCAGAAATCCCTAAACGTGATTCTCTTATAGCTTGTTTATAGTGAGGCAGAATTTCCAATTCGCAGTTATGTGAGGCAAAAACCAGAAGTGGAGGCATTATCAGCGCAAAAGTCTGGTATACCTGTGAAATGAATTCCTTTTGTTTTAAAATGTCATAAACAGTATTTGATGAATTAGATGTACCTTTTCCCGAAACAACGATTGGGGCAAGACGAGGCTGGATATCAATCACCCCCTCCTTCTGTAATGCGTCAAAGACACGATTAACCGTATATCTGCTTACATGGAATTGCTCGCACAACATTCTTGAAGAGGGCAAGGAATTTCCAGGAAGTATATAGCCCTCCAAAATACGCTGCTTAATTTCGTTATATACAAATGAAAATTTTGTTTCTTGTGGATTCATAACTCTTCCCCCTATCTGTCTGAATTATATCATGATGAACCTATTTTGTCAGCATTAAAAGCACATACCTATTTGCATACCTTACCAATATGACTATTACCCGCATGTAGGGATAAAATATATAATAAAACCGTAAAATTATTAGGAGAGTGTTTAAGAACCGTGGAAAGACAAAAAATTTTAATTGTGGACGATTCAGAAATGAATCGCGCTCTTTTGGTGGATATCCTGGAAGAGCCATATGATGTGGTAGAAGCTGCTAATGGTGTAGAAGCAATTTCTATCCTTTCAAAGCAAAGAACAGATTTCTCCCTTCTTCTAGACAGGCGAAGCCGTGACACGCTGGGATTAAAGGGAGATGAAATCCCCATAGCTGCCCAGGTGGTTGCACTGGCCGATGGGGAGGAATGTGTCTGCCCCCAGACCATCTCCTATTCCGTCTGCTGCAAGTGGTTTCGCTGGGCGGTACTGCCACAGGACAAGGCGCTGGAAGCGGATATATTCCGCAGCACCAGCGTGAAGCGGTGCGCCGAGTGCGGGGCGGCTTTCGTCCCCCGTTCCAACCGGGCCAAATACTGTCCAGAGTGCGCCGCAAGGGTCTGTCTCTTCAGGAAATCATCGCAAGAGAAATTGCCCCCACCCAGCCTGCCGCACTTACCATTGGCAGGTTTTCTGCCGGCGAAGCTCCAAATATCATCCCTGAAGATGTGATTCTGGAGAGAACCATCCGTGCAATGGATTGCAAGATATCTAAATATATCTTTGACAGAATTGAAGAAATCTCCATTCAGACAGCTTCTATCTTTCGCGGACAAGCTTGTGTGAAAGAAATTGCTTCCGCGCCACCGCTGCAAAACGACAGTGAAATGGTCAAGGAGCTTGCCAGCTACATGAAGGGATGCTATGAGCCTTATAAAATAGTATTATTTACACAAGGCGGTATGGGATCAGAGGTGCAGTGCACTTTACGCATCAAATGCCATAAACTGGCTGCGAAACCATAACCAATAACTTTTTCTTTGTTTACTGAATATACTAATAAAAAAGGGTATTCATATGCGTACAAAACGATATACCGTTGTCATTGCGGGACTAATACCGGAAATCGTCACTCAGAACATCCTGGTTAAGATTTGGGGAAAGGCCGCCAAAAAAGTATACGCGAGTACAGGCATATATGTAAATGCATGGTTAAGCGAATCTTATTTCCTTTGTGGGGATAAACGAGGACCTGATTTGGATGGTTTGACAGCTAACTTTATAATTATATGGAATCCAGTCGAAGTGGAAAGTTATGAAAAATTCCATGAAGCGTTCACACAGGTTGTAAACGGTGTAAGGGACATATTGGGCAATCCATATGTGTGGATTACGATAGATGACATAGAGTTCTACTATTTTGTAAAATGCTGAAAGCTAGGAGCCGCCTTTGGGCGGCTTTCCTATTCCCCAAAGCGCTGACTCATTAAGTTGTCTGCCGATTCAAACAGGCGTACTGTTTGTGTTGCACGTAAAAATGAGCGTGTAAAGCTAGGTTTTAGAGGCACAAAGATAATTCTTCTTAGTGTTTGTCTAGTCTTTATTATGGTCCTGACTCCCCCTATTGCTATTAAGCTGCTTAAGGGACAAGTATCAGATACCCTTGAAATAAATGTAGCAGCATACATAAAGATAATTACTATTAAAGGAAAAGGGAATACCTCTGCCTCTGCATGCTGTATTCCCTTACTCTCTGTCTCCTTAAAGACTCATAGTTGCTGGTCCTCCTGTCGTTAACTGCGGATTAAGAAGGAAATTCAGTCTTATTTTTGCTCGTTTTCAGTCCCCTCAATAGAAAACTGTTCAATACAGGATACAAAGGTCTTAGAAAGTTCCTGATATAAGTCCTCTGAAAATATTCCTTTGATTCTGGACCTGCTTAACACCATGGGACGGTACATCAAAAACAGTTCCTCTCTTGCCCCCTTGTCTCCCTGCTTAGCCTTCATTAACAGTTCTTTAAAATTCATTCCGTATTTTCCATCCTTTCCTCATTTTTTTCTTCGCATAGTTGAAAACAGAGCCGGCCTTTTTATAGTCCATGCCCAAATGCCTGCCGATCTCTTGATATGTCAGCTGTCTAAAAACCTTCATAAACGGGTGTATACTGTTATTTTGAATAGAGTAGAGAAATAACAGCGAGTGTTATTTCCCTCTCATTGAACCGTACGTACGGGTCTCGTATACGGCTCTACAACCTATATTCCAACATTTCTTAGATAATAGTTTAAAGGATTGAGCAGTCCTGCTACGTCCTTTATTCTTGTTTCCAGTACTTCCGGACTGATTATATAATTAACAACATTCATTCCGCTTCGTCTATACCAACCGAGCCTTGAGTTTGCTACCTTATATATGGCTTCATGGTCTAATCCACACTTATATTTCTGGTTTAAATAGCACAGATTTTTGTATATTCTCTTAGGCACTTTCCATTGTTTTAGAACAATCACCCTCATCTTGTGCCTTAGCCATGCTCCAAACTCTTCCACAAATTGTTTCATCATTCCGATTCTGAAATAATTAATCCACCCTCTCGCTATTTCATTCACTCGTTTAATTGTTTCAGCCAGCGGTCGTGCAATCGCTTTATTTCTTTTAAGGTATTCACTTAGCTTCTGTTTCAGTTTCTTTTTCTTTTCTGTTGTGGGTTTTACTTTCCATTCCCCTCCATGTTTGAGAAAAGTGAAGCCAAGATACTTACTTCTTGTTGGTCTGACTACTTTCGTTTTTGTAACATTAACTTTTAGGAACAGCTTTCTTTCTATCCATTCTGTTATGGATTTCATTACTCTGTTGGCTGCTTTTTCACTTTTAGTGAATACCATTGTGTCATCTGCGTACCTCGTAAACCGAAGTCCCCTTTGTTCCAGTTCCTTATCTAATTTATCAAGATATACGTTTGACAGCACAACAGACAGAGGACCACCTTGTGGCACTCCGCTTATTGTTGCTTTTTCCAGCCCTTTTTCCATTGCTCCTGCTTTCAGATATTTCCGAATCAGGTGCAATGTGGTACTGTCATTCACTTGCTCTCTAAGAATTTGAATTAATTTGTCATGATTTACTTTATCAAAGAATTGCTCTATATCTATGTCTATCACCCATTCATATCCCTCGTTCAGATACTCCAGTGCTTGTTTTATGGCATCATGACAACTTCTTCCAGGTCTGAAACCATAGCTAAATTCACTGAATATTTCTTCATAAATATCTATAATTGGCTGAGCAATCGCTTGTTGTATTACTCTATCTAAAACCGTTGGAATCCCCAATGGCCTCATTTTTCCATTATCTTTCGGAATATAAACTCTTCGTACTGGTTTGGGCATATAGGTTCGGTTTCTGATTGATTGAACAATTTCGTCTTTGTTTCCTTTGATGTATGCACCAAGTTCCCCGACTTTCATTCCGTCAACTCCACCTGCCCCTTTATTCGCTGCTACTTTCTTATAAGCTCTGTTTAGATTTTCCTTTGATGTAATCACATCTATTAATTCCATTGTTGTTACTCCTCTTATTATCACAAAATTTATGCACATCACCCCTCTCGATCTAGACAGTATTCCTCGGTTACGTTCCTACTTTTCCAGTCCATCTGATTTCTGGCTAATGCATAATTCTCTTAATAACGATTCGTACTATAAATCGTTTCAGTCCTTCGGCTTTTACCCCTACTATGACTTCATCTGACTCCCTCCCCAAACCTTTTTCGACCATATCTTACGATATGTGGGTAGGGTCTCCCAAGGTAAGACACTAATCTTTCATTCCACAACCTCTTGATTTACAACTTCGGTTTACGTTTACCATTTGGGCTTCGGCTTGGTTTGCAGCCTTCCCCACCTAATCGCCTTATCAAGTTTCTGTTCGTAGGCTCAAGAACTTTGCTACACCACTTCCTCCATCTATATCATTACTGATACCGACTTGTGATTCGCTACACTTGGCGGTAAAAACCCGTGGCTGGACTTTCACCAGCAAGATTAGTGCCATGCTTGGCACACAAACAAAAGAGGAACAGCTTTGTACTGTTCCCCTTAAAAAGAATTGTTGATATTGGCTTTTTGCTATATTGCATTCTTTAAGTCTTTGGCTCTTTGCTACTCTTCCTTTCTCTAAGTTATATATCTTTATACTTAGGGATAATAGTTTATGTTTAATTTCCGGTTCTATATTAACTTAATAAAAAAGTGTCCATCATCCATAAAGAGGTAATGTACTTGAAGAGTCCAGACCATCAGCTAATTTATTGTTTTTTGATACACTGCCTTTTCTACAACACACATAAGGAATACCGACAATTCTTAATTAATAGCATAGGCAAAGCCTACAAATCAATCCATAGAGGGATAGCAGTTGGTTTTGTCTCTCAAAGCCTTTCATAACGCCTCCAAAAGCAGATTACCAGCCCGCTCTTTGGTAAACCTATTTTAGATAATCATCATAACTTTTTAACTGCACACGGTCTCATAATTCGCTCAGGCTTAATAAATTATCCTAATAATCATCTGCTCACATTTTTTTAGTCAGTATTCTATAGGATTTTCAACGAGGCTCTATCTGTTCAAATTCTCAAAGGAAATGAGACTCAAAGGAACTCCAGTACTCTATTATAATTCTCCTCCTCCCTAAGGACAGAATATTTTCCACACAACAAAGCTCCTGACTACCAGCAGTTAGAATCTTATCCTATCTAAAGTTACATTAGCCATAACTGATAGGATGTTCGCGGCTCTTGCAATGGGTAAACCTCCTCCACATTAAAGTCCGCATTTTTCGAGAATTGAATAGAACATTGTTAGTTCCACCACTTTCTGGACTGGCTTCTGATTTTTCGCTTCGAGAAGATGATACCCAGAAGCTAACCTTCTCCTACATCAGGGTACCCAAGTGAACACATAGCTTACAGTAACATTAACAGTTCTGTATGGATAAATCCATTTGTCCCCACCACACTGCTACCCTTTTTCGGTTCAAGCGGTTCTCCTGCAAAATCAGTTACCTTGCCTCCTGCTTCCTGAATCATAAGCATGCCGGCTGCATAGTCCCAGGGATTTAGGTAAATCTCGAAATAGCCTCCCTGTCTGCCGCAGGCGGTATATGCCAGTTCCAGAGCGGCAGAGCCAATCCTGCGGACATCCTGGCACTGACCAAACACCCTGCGGAACCGGGCAAAATTTTCATCGGCCACTTCTCTTTTTGCTGTTCCCAGCCCAATCATTGTATCGGATAGTTTTTCTGCATTTGATACATGTATGGGCTGCCCATTTAGAAAGCTGCCCTTTCCCTTAATTGCAGAAAACACTTCATCGCGGAAGGGATCGTATATAATTCCCATAATAATATCCCCCTGGCGGCAAAGGGCTAAAGATACAACGCTGTGCTGATAGTCGTGCATAAGGTTTGTCGTCCCGTCAACAGGGTCTAAAATCCAAAAACTATCCGCTTTTATTTCCTGCAATCCGGTTTCTTCTCCAAGGAATTGAATATCCGGCGCAAGGGCAAACAGTTCCTTTTTTAAGAAATTCTGTACGGCAATATCTACCTGCGTTACATAATCTGCAAGACCTTTCTCTTTTACATGAGCGGCCATTTCGCGGTTTTTAATTAGCCCTTGCGTTTTTGTTACTAAACTGATAATTTTATGAATATCCATATGCGTTTCCTCCATAGGCATCAAATACCTGGTTACAAAATAGAGATTTGCAAACCATGCTTATTAATTTAAAGGGTTAAGAAGATACGGTTTGAAAGAACTCACCAAACACGAATTAACAAAGCTTAACATTACACCTTGAGAACCAGCCGAACTAGACCAATAATTAGCAAATGAATTGGATAAAAGGCATAAAATAACCAACGTGGAACCTTCAGGTTTGTATAGGTACGGGGGAAGATAAACAAAGCGGCAAAGGCCATTGCAAAAGTCCAATCCATTGTAAGACCACCCAAGGTGAGATTCCGAAAATCACCGGAGTGGACGAGAAGCGCTGGCAGAACTGTAAACAGCAGATAGAACATGGCTCCTACTACCGGATTGTTGCGGCAGAGATAGAACACCAGCATCAAAAAAATCCCGGTGCTGGAGTAGTCGAAGTTCCACCATGAAATAATGAAAAAGGTCAGTGAGAACAGCCACCATTTGCGTTCTTTCCATCCATACATCGCCAAAAGGCTTAGAAACAAAGTGAAGAAAATATTCCAGTTAGTAAACTGCGCCCAAAAGTCATACGGATGAAAAGCAAGGATATAACAGGGTTGTGAAATCAGTGCAAAAATTCCCAAACGGAATAAATATTTCTTGATATCGTGGGTATATAGCAGTCCTACTGTCATGCAATAACAGAAAATTGAAAACGCCAGCCGTCCGATCCAACGCAGCACCCTTACCTCCGGGAAAAAAACGCTACCAATGTGGTCGATGAGCATTGAAACGATAGCGATTAGTTTGAGAAAATCAGTATCCAGATTTGTTTGCAGTCGGGCCTGATTATCTGAAAACGTGGGTGGGTTAAGCAAAAGTTCCTTCACCCGCATTAAGTTTTGTGTTATTTTCATATGGTTTCTGTCCATTTTGTTTTCATATTCATTGCAGATAAATCAATTCAAATTTTCCAGTTCTGCAAACTGGAAGTTGTTATTCTGACAAATTACTTTCTCCACTCCACTACATCATCAATCTTCTTGCGCGGCCTTTCTTTAGGAAATTCATTTGGATAACCAAATGCAATAGCTGCAATAAGTTGTCCGTCACTATCCAACCACTTACACAGTTCTGGATATGCAAAATAAATATCACATATCCAAAGACTACCTATTCCCTTCTCAGTAGCGGCGAGAAGCATATTTTGTATGGCAGCACTTATAGATTGAATATTACAGATTTCATAAACACGTTCTTCTGTTGTTAATTCTTCCATAATACTTTTCCCCAGTGAATTAACAACAAAGACTATAGTTGGTGCTTCTGCCATAATATCAATAGTGTATTTTGCAGAAGCTATGTGTTGTCTGCTTTGCGGTAACAATGCGCTATCGTTTTCTTCCCTCCCGATTCCCAGCCGGAAAACATTTATCATGTCTTCCTTAGCATTTCCTTGTATCACAATGAACTTCCATGGTTGTCTATTTTTAGAAGAAGGGGCTTTTATTCCACTTTGGATAATATCTATAATATCTTTTTGAGATATAGGTTTATCTATGAATTTCCGTGTGCTTCGTCTGTTAAAAATTGAAGAAATCATTTTTAATTTTATCCTTTCAAATATCGACTTGTTTATTCCTCCACCACATCCATTTTCATAGAGACTTCCTCCATCGTCAGGGCGGAATCAAGAAAGCGCTTAACCACCACTTTCATATTCTCTCCAACCTCTATGAGATGCCCATCCAGATCTCTGTTGTGTTACTCACCAACAAACCTGAAGTTGTCTTAGAGCTTTAATACGGCAATCTGTTCTTCTCCATCTTTTTCTCCGTTTTCTATAAATCCAAAAGAGGCATACAGCGATTTGGCAACCGTGTTCTCTGGCTCATATGACAGCCAACAGGAATCGGCTTTACCACAGTGATATGTTCTGATAAATCTTAACGCAAGTTCTACAGCCTTTTTCCCATATCCTCTGTTTTGATAGCTCTTATCTATCATCAATCTCCACAGGTTATAATTTCCTTCTGCTATAGCAGGTGCATCCTTCCAATAATCATCTTTGCCATAACCAATCATCACAAAGCCGACCGGCTGTTTATCTTCATAAATTCCAAACGGAAAAGCATACCCGTTGGCTGTAATAGTGGTATACGCTTCAATAATGCTGATATCATTGCCAGCAACAAAAGATTTCTGACTATCTGAGACTTTTAACTTTAGAATATCCCAGACATTTTCGCCATTTATCTTTTCCAAATGAATCATTCCATTCACCTCTGAAAATCCCGATTTGTTAAATTGTTATAAGCCAACTTTTTTGAAAAATACTCATTATCTAATTTAAGGTAGCGTATTTAATAAAATTACTTTGCTTTCAAATACCTTTCTTTTCGTTAATTGAAGTCCAGTTCTACAATGTGCATGGTCCTGGTGTTAGTATATAAGAGTGGACACAAAAAGTTGAACGATCTATAATAGCAATT
>OATU01000930.1_pt1 | contig 20913 bp, 14 predicted proteins | sample 1516711 | NCBI WGS metagenome assembly OATU01 (sample SAMEA2579971, study PRJEB22360) | human gut metagenome | biome: human gut; feature: human-associated habitat; material: faeces | place: Denmark | collected 2008/2010 | reverse complement strand
AAAGTTGCATAAAGAAAAAAGAGTGTGCCAAAAATCTCACTTTTGACACACCCTCTTGGGGGTCTCTCAGGGAGATTTTTTGGGGGGCTTGTTGGGGACTATTCAATAAAAAAAGGAAGCACTTCCGCACTCCCTTTCCTACGGCAAAGGTACAACAAAAAAAGGCGAAATGCAAATCGGAACAGACAATATCGGACAATCGCCGGGCGACAGACAGCCACCGCCCTCCCACCCTCTCCAAAGTCCGGGAAACGGCGCGGCGCAGCCACCCCTGCCGCGCGACGGAGACAGAGGGATTATTAAAAAGTGTTATATTTACACCGTTGCACGAAAAAACCGATGCCAAAGAGATACAACTTTAGAGGAAAAGTTGTAAATTTACACCCAAAATAACTAATAACCTACAAAACCTCGACAAATGAGACAAATCAACCATCTGATTCTTGGAGCCGCAACGGCCACCATGATGCTCACGGCCTGCGGAGCGGGCGGAGAGACACAGCTCACGGTTTCCGGGCTCAATCCGGCAGCCTTCGATTCGACCATCGACGGCAAGAAGACCGAACTCGTGACACTGCACAACAGCAACGGCATGGAAGTGTGCCTCACCAACTATGGCGGCCGGGTGGTGTCTATCGCCGTGCCCGACAAGGACGGCAAGCCCACCGACGTGGTGCTGGGCTACGACAACATCGCGCAGTATGCCGACACGCTCAACTCGCCGTCTGACTACGGTTCGACCGTGGGCCGCTACGCCAACCGCATCAAGGGGGCACGGCTCACCGCCGGCGGCAAACAGTACACCCTGCGCGACAACGACAACGGCAACTGTCTGCACGGGGGCGGCAACACGGGCTGGATCAACAAGATATACGACATCGAGAGCCGCACCGACTCGAGCGTGGTGTTCACGCTCACCTCGCCCGACGGCGACAACGGTTTCCCCGGCACGGTGAAGGCCAAGGCCACCTACACCGTGAAAAGCGACAACACGCTCGACATCGCCTTTGAGGCCACGACCGACAAGGAAACCGTGGTCAACATGACCAACCACTCCTATTTCAACTTGAGCGGCGACCCGTCGAAGGATGCCTTCGACGAGGTGATGTACATCAATGCCGACAGCTTCACACCGAGCGACAAACTCTATATCCCCACGGGCGAAATCAAGAGCGTGGAGGGCACGCCTATGGACTTCCGCAAGGCCAAGGCCATCGGCGAGGCCTGCGACACGACATTCGAACAAATCAAGAATGCCACGGGCTACGACCACAACTGGTGCCTGAACACCTTCAAGGATGGCAAGGGCAACATGGCCGAAGTGGCCGCCAGCCTCTACTCGCCCAAGACGGGCATCCTGCTCGAAGTGTTCACCGACGAACCGGGCCTGCAGGTCTACACGGGCAACTTCCAGGGCACGGGCATCCCGGGCAAGCACGGGGTGAAATATCCCAAGCACGTGAGCGTGTGCTTCGAGAGCCAGAAATATCCCGACTCGCCCACCAAGACGGTGGCCAAGACCAAGGGGTGGGAGGTCTCCAACCCCTATCTGAAACCGGGAGAGACGTATGTCTCGCACTTGGCATATAGGTTTAGCCTCCCCCGGCCCCTCCAAAGGAGGGGAGTGCCTGGCGGGACACAGGCTGAATGAGTGTTATCCTTGAAACAGGAGTGCTTTAACAAATGTTTTAACGATTGCTTTAACAAATGTTCTAACAAATGTTCTAACAAATGTTTTAACGATTGCTCTAACAAATGTTCTAACAAATGTTTTAACGATTGCTTTAACAAATAACAGAAATATCAATTAACCAATAAACCAACAGCCTCTCCCCCAAACGGGTTTCCACCAGTGGACTAAGACATCACCCCATATCCACCCGTGTCCCGCGAGGCACTCCCCTCCTTCGGAGGGGCCGGGGGAGGCTCTCACTCACCAACAATGAACAACATTTCACAAGCCTTGGCCACATCGGGCTTCAAGACCATCGACTTTCTGATTCTCATCGTCTACCTTATATTATTGGTAGGACTGGGACTGTTTCTGAGCCGCAACAAAGGCGGCAAGGAAAAAACCGCCAACGACTACTTCCTCGCCGGCAACACCCTCACATGGTGGGCCGTGGGCGCCTCGCTCATCGCCGTCCCCCGGCCCGCCGAACAGTTTATCGGCATGTCGGGCACGGGCTTCCGCGACGGCATCGCCATCGCAGCCTACGAGGTGATGGCCGCCATCACGCTCGTGGTCATCGGCAAGTTCCTGCTGCCCGTGATGCTCGACCGCAAGATATTCACCATCCCCCAGTTCCTCCGCGAACGCTACAACGACGGTGTGGGACTGGCCTTCTCCATCCTCTGGCTCTTCCTCTACGTGTTCGTCAACCTCACCTCCGTGGCCTGGCTCGGCGCACTTGCCATTGAGCAGATACTCGGTCTGCAGGGCATGGCCGTGAGCATCTTCGGCATCGAGGTGTCCATGCGGATGCTCATCATCTTCGGACTCTTCCTCGTGGCCGGCATCTACTCCATCTACGGTGGTCTGGCCTCGGTGGCATGGACCGATGTGATGCAGGTGACATTCCTCGTGGGCGGCGGTCTGGTCACCGCCTATGTGGCCCTCAGCGAGATGGCCGGCGTGTTCGGCACCGACACACTCGGCGCACTGGGCAAAGTGTTTCACGACCTCACCACGGGTGCCCACGCGCAAGACGTACACTTCCATCTCGTGATACAGCAAAGCCACAATGCCGATGCCTTCGCCAACGTGCCCGGCATCGCCGCCGTGGTGGGCGGCGTGTGGCTCACCAACCTCGGCTACTGGGGCTTCAACCAGTATATCATCCAGAAAGGACTGGCCGCCAAGAACATCGACGAGGCCAAGAAAGGACTCGTCTTCGCCGGCTTCCTGAAGATTCTCATTCCGTTTATCGTGGTGCTGCCCGGTATCTGCGCCTACTACATCATGCAGAATCCCGACGCCTTCGCCGGCATGAACCTGCAAGGCAAAATCAACGTGGCCGACGACGCCTATCCCTGGCTCATCCGCAACTTCACCCCCACGGGTATCAAGGGTCTGAGCTTCGCCGCCCTCACGGCAGCCATCATCTCGTCGCTGGCCTCGATGTTCAACTCCACCTCCACGCTCTTCACGATGGACATCTACAAGAAATACATCAACCGCAATGCCGGCGACAAGCAGCTCGTGGGCGTGGGCCGGTTGGTGGCCGTGGCCGCCCTCGTCATCGCTCTGGTGGCCGTGAAACCCCTGCTCGGCGGTCTCGATCAGGCTTTCCAGTACATTCAGGAGTATTCCGGCTTCATCTATCCGGGCATCATCGTCGTGTTCGGTCTCGGCCTGCTGTGGAAGCGGGCTTCCTCGCTGGCTGCCGTGTGGACGGCCATCCTCACCATCCCGATGGGCGTACTCTTCAAGGTGACGCTCGGCGACGTGGCCTTCCAGTTCCGCGCCGGCTACATCTTCATCATCCTCTTCACGTTCTTCGTGATTGTATCCTACTTCGACAAGAAGACCGTGGGCTGCGAGCAACCCTCCGAGAGCGACCGCAAGGCCATGCTCCTGTGGTCGAAGATACTCGGCGGTGCAGGCGTGCTGATGATTGTGGCGGCTGCCATCGTCACCACGCTCGGGGCCATGAATCCCGGTGCCGACCCCGACAGCAACCTCATCGCCTATCTCAACGACATCGGCTTCCAGGCCTTCTTCTTCTTCGGCGTGCTCGTGGGGTCGTCGGCCGTGTGGCTTTACAGCAACTCCATGGACAAGGTGCGCGACGAGAAGGCACTGCCCATCAACCTCGGCCTCTTTGCCACCACGCGCAGCTACACCTACGGCACCATCGGCATCGCCGTGATCACGCTGCTGCTCTACGTTATCCTCTGGTAAGCGTGCGGTGAAGCGGACTGCGGGTCACAAGTCCCCTGCCCGCTTCACCGGCACACCAATATCAACGAAACAAGAAACAACCAATACTCATGACAGGATTTTATGGCGAACACTCCAAGGTCTTCGTCTCCGTGGACTGCCTCATCTTCGGATTTGAGGAAAACAAACTGAGAATACTCATCGGCAAGCGGCAGATGGATCCCGGACGCGGCGAATGGTCGCTCTACGGCGGATTCGTGGGGGCCAAGGAGAGTCTGGAAGATGCCGCCAACCGAGTGATCTACGAACTCACGGGCATGCGCAACCTCTATATCCGGCAGGTGGGGGCCTTCGGCGCCATCGACCGCGACCCGGGAGAGCGCGTCATCTCCGTGGCCTACTGCACGCTCATCAACGTGAAAGACTACGACGACAGTCTGCGCGAGCAGTATGGGCTGCAATGGGTCAACCTCGACGAACTGCCCACGCTCTACTCCGACCACAACATCATGGTGCGCAACGCGCTCGCACAGATACGCCGGCGCATCAACACCGAGCCGCTGGGCTTCCGGCTGCTGCCAAGCCTCTTCACGCTCACACAGCTGCAACACGTCTACGAGGCCGTGCAGGGCAGCCCCATCGACAAGCGCAACTTCCGCAAGCGCATCAAAGACATCGACTTCATCGAGAAGACGGAACTCATCGACAAGGTGACATCCAAACGGGGAGCCGCCCTCTACCGCTTCAACAAGCGCATCTACGAGGACGACCCCACCTTCAACCTGAAGTGACAACAAGCAACCCATAACTCAAAAAAGCATGTTAGAAGAACTGAAACAAAAGGTGTTCAAGGCCAATCTCGACCTTGTGAAACACAATCTCGTCATATTCACATGGGGCAATGTCTCGGGCATCGACCGCGAGAAGGGCCTCGTCGTCATCAAACCGTCGGGTGTGAGCTACGACAACATGAAGGCCGACGACATGGTGGTGGTCGACCTGCACACCGGCAAGGTGGTGGAGGGCGACCTCAAACCCTCGTCCGACACGCCCACCCACTTGGTGCTCTACCGTGAGTTTCCCGAGATAGGCGGCGTGGTACACACCCACTCCACCTACGCCACGGCGTGGGCGCAGGCCGGTCTCGACATTCCCAACATCGGCACCACTCATGCCGACTATTTCCATGACGCTATCCCCTGCACCGACGACATGACAGCCGGCCAGATGGCCGAATACGAGCACAACACGGGCGTGGTGATTGTCGACCGCTTCAAGCGCGACAACATCAACTACGTGCATACGCCGGCTGTGCTCGTCAAGAACCACGGGCCATTCACGTGGGGCAAGGATGCCGACGAGGCGGTCTATCCCGCCGGGGTGGCGGAGCAGGTAGCCAAGATGGCCCACATCTCGCTGGCCGTGAATCCGCAGACAACGATGAACCCGCTGCTCGTGGAGAAACACTTCAGCCGCAAGCACGGGCCCAACGCCTATTACGGACAGAAGAAGTAAACAAACAATCAACAAATAACTATTCCCCCACCCGGCCGGGACCTATAAGGCCCTTGTTTCTCCCGCCAAGGAGAAGGCCGGCGAGGGGTTCCTAAATTCAAACGATTATGGTTAAAGCATTTGAGAATTTCGAAGTATGGTTTGTCACCGGCGCACAGCTTCTCTACGGGGGCGACGCCGTGGTACAGGTAGACGGTCACTCCAAGGAAATGGTGGAGGGACTGAACAACTCCGGCCGCCTGCCCGTGAAGGTGGTGTATAAAGGTACGGCCAACAGTTCGGCCGAAGTGGCCGATGTGATGGCCCGGGCCAACAACGACAAGAAGTGCATCGGCGTGATCACATGGATGCACACGTTCTCTCCCGCCAAGATGTGGATTCACGGATTGCAGATGCTCCGCAAACCGCTGCTCCACCTCCACACCCAATATAACCGGCAGATACCTTACGAGTCCATCGACATGGACTTCATGAACCTCAACCAGAGTGCCCACGGCGACCGCGAGTTTGCCCACATCCTCACCCGTCTGCGCAAGCCCCGCAAGACCGTCATCGGCTACTGGAAAGACGAGAAGACACAAGAGCGCATCGCCGTGTGGGAGCGGGTGTGCGCCGGCTGGGCCGACTCGCAGGACATGCTCATCCTCCGCTTCGGCGACCAGATGAACAACGTGGCCGTGACCGACGGCGACAAAGTGGCTGCCGAGCAGGTGTTGGGCTACCATGTAGACTACATGCCGTTCTCGGAAGTGATGACCTTCTTCAACGAAGTGAAAGATGCCGACGTTACGGCACTCGTGAAAGACGTTTACTTCAAGGAATATCAGGTGGCCGAAGACATCAAGGATGAAAACTCCGAGGCCTACCGGAAGGTGTGGAATGCCGCCAAGGCCGAACTCACCCTGCGTGCCGTGATGGCTGCCAAGGGGGCCAAGGGCTTCACCACCAACTTCGACGACTTGGGTGATGTGAACGTGGAAGAGACCGGCAAGGGCTTCGACCAGATTCCGGGACTGGCCTCCCAGCGCATGATGAGCGACGGATTCGGCTTCGGTGCCGAGGGCGACTGGAAGAGTGCCGCGCTCTATCGCACTGTCTGGTTTATGAGCCAAGGCCTCGACGGCGGCACTTCGTTCCTCGAAGACTACACGCTCAATTTCGACGGTGACAACACTTCCATCCTCGAATCGCACATGCTCGAAATCAATCCCGACATCGCGGAGGAGAAGCCCCGGTTGGAGGTACACTTCCTCGGCATCGGTGTGCGCAAGACACCGACGGCCCGTCTCGTGTTCACCGCCAAGCAGGGACACGGCACCACGGCCACCATCGTGGACATGGGCAACCGCTTCCGCCTCATCGCCAACGATGTGAACCTCATCAAGAGCAAGCCGCTGCCCAAGCTGCCCGTCGCTTCCGCGCTCTGGATTCCCGAACCCACCTTCGAAGTGGGCGTGGGCTGCTGGCTCAATGCCGGCGGCACGCACCACAGCTGCTTCAGCTTCGGACTCACCGACGAATACTGGCGCGACTATGCCGAGATTGCCGACATCGAGTGCTGCATCATCAACAAGGACACCGACATCGAGCATTTCCGTCAGGATCTGCGCATGAACGAGGTGTACTACATGCTCAACAAGGCCCTCCGATAAGGAGGGCAGACGAGCGGACGGACAAACAAGCAGGCAAGTTGGCGGTCTTATAATATAATTAAGGTGGGCAGTTTGCCGATTCGGAATCGGCACATCAACTGCACACAACTCGTCTACTTGTCAACTCGTTTACTCGTCCACTCGCCTACTTGTCAACTCGTTTACTCGTCTACTCACAAACTCGTAAACTCAAACAACATGGAAGCAAAATCAACCATCGAAGCCGGCAAAGCCATTCTGGGCATTGAGTTCGGCTCCACCCGCATCAAAGCCGTCCTCATCGACGGGGAAAACAAGCCGATAGCCCAAGGCTGCCACGAATGGGAAAACCAGCTCGTGGACGGACTGTGGACTTACAGCATCGATGCCATCTGGGCCGGACTGCAAGATTGCTACGCCAATCTGCGCGCGGATGTCAAGCGGCAGTATGGCACGGAGATACGGTCGCTGGCCGCCATCGGCATCAGTGCCATGATGCACGGCTACATGCCTTTCGGCGCCGACGACAAGATACAGGTGCCTTTCCGCACGTGGCGCAACACCAACACCGCACAGGCTGCGGCCGAACTATCGGAGCTCTTCGCGTTCAACATCCCCTTGCGCTGGAGCATCTCGCATCTCTATCAGGCCATCCTCAACGGCGAGGAGCACGTGAAAGACATCAAGTTTCTCACCACACTGGCCGGCTATATCCACTGGCAGCTCACGGGCGAGAAGGTGCTGGGCATCGGCGATGCCTCGGGTATGCTCCCCATTAACCCCGACACGAAAAACTATGACGCCCGCATGGTGGAGCAGTTCGACCGCCTCGTGGCCCCCAAGGGCTTCGGCTGGCGGCTCTCCGACCTTCTGCCCCGGGTGCTCCCGGCAGGCGAAAGTGCCGGGCGGCTTACTCCCGAGGGTGCCAAACTCCTCGACCCCTCCGGCCATCTGGAGCCCGGCACACCGCTCTGTCCCCCCGAAGGCGATGCCGGAACGGGCATGACCGCCACCAACTCGGTGAAGCAGCGCACGGGCAACGTGTCGGCCGGAACTTCCTCATTCTCAATGCTCGTGCTCGAGAAGAATCTCTCGAAGCCCTACGAGGTGATAGACATGGTGACCACGCCCGACGGCAGTCCTGTGGCTATGGTGCATTGCAACAACTGCACCTCCGACCTCAACGCATGGGTCAACCTTTTCAAGGAGTATCAGCAGCTGCTGGGCGTGCCCGTCGACATGAACGAGGTGTTCGGCAAACTCTACAACCATGCGCTCACGGGCGATGCCGACTGCGGCGGACTCGTGGCCTACAACTATTTCTCGGGCGAACCCGTGACAGGCTTGGCCGAGGGCCGGCCGCTCTTTGTGCGCTCGGCGGGCGACAAGTTCAGCCTCGCCAACTTCATGCGCGCCCATCTGCATGCCGCCGTCGGTGTGCTCAAGATAGGCAATGACATCCTGTTCAAGGAAGAGAAGGTGGCCGTCGACCGCATCACCGGCCACGGCGGACTGTTCAAGACACCCGGCGTGGGACAGCGCATCCTGGCCGCCGCGCTCAACTCTCCCATCTCTGTGATGGAGACAGCGGGCGAAGGCGGAGCGTGGGGAATAGCCCTGCTTGCCTCTTTCCTCGTGAACAACGAGGCCCACCTGTCGCTCCCCGACTTCCTCGACAGCCGGGTGTTTGCCGGCAACAAGGGCACGGAAGTGGCTCCCACGCCCGAAGACGTGGCAGGCTTCAACGCCTACATCGAAAACTACAAGGCGGGCCTCGGGATAGAACAGGCCGCCGTGAAGTGGAAGAAATGACCCGCAGCGAGATGCAGGGAGTGGTAGGACAGTCCGCTACGGCCATGTCTTTCCACTCCTTGCACGCTACGCTCCCTCTCCTTCGTCCGCCTCTCGGGCGCATGGAGACACCGAACCAAACAATCACTCAATAATTCAACAAAATCATGAAACGACTTATTACCACCACGCTCCTTTCGGCAGCGTTCGCCCTCGGCGTGAATGCCCAAGACGCAACAGCCACCATCCATGCCGACAAGGGCACTCAGAAAATCAACAAGGAAATCTACGGACAGTTTGCCGAACACCTCGGAACCTGCATCTACGGCGGTCTGTGGGTGGGCGAAAACTCCCCCATCCCCAACACCAAGGGTTATCGCAACGACGTGTTTCAGGCCTTGAAAGACCTCCACGTGCCCGTGCTGCGCTGGCCGGGCGGCTGCTTTGCCGACGACTATCACTGGATGGACGGCATCGGTCCGCGTGACAAGCGACCTTCCCTGCGCAACAACAACTGGGGAGGCACCATCGAAGACAACTCCTTCGGTACGCACGAGTTCCTCAACCTCTGCGAGATGTTGGGCTGCGAACCCTACATCAGCGGCAATGTGGGCTCGGGCACGGTGAAGGAAATGGCCCAATGGGTGGAATACATGACCAGCGACGGCGACACACCGATGGCCAAACTGCGCCGCCAGAACGGACGCGAAAAGGCGTGGAAAGTGAAATACTTCGGCATCGGCAACGAGGCGTGGGGCTGCGGAGGCAACATGCGCCCGGAATATTACAGCAACCTCTTCCGCCAATACAACACCTATCTGCGCAACTATGACGACAAAAACCGCCTCTTCCGCATCGCCAGCGGAGCCAATGCCGGCGACACCAACTGGACGAAGGTGCTCATGGAGCGCATCGGCGACCGGATGCAGGGCGTGTCTCTACACTACTATGCCGTGCGCGACTGGCGCAAACACGGGTCTGCCACCCGCTTCACCGACGGCGAATACTACAACACGCTCTTCACCAGCCTCAAGATGGACGAACTGGTGAAAAACCACATCGCCGTGATGGACAAGGCCGACCCCAAGAACCGCGTGGCCCTCATGGTGGACGAATGGGGCACTTGGTGGGACGAGGAACCGGGCACCATACGCGGACACCTCTACCAGCAAAACTGTATGCGCGACGCAATGGTGGCCGCCCTCACGCTCAACATCTTCCACAAGTACACCGAACGGGTGAAGATGGCCAACATCGCACAGGTGGTGAATGTACTCCAGTCGATGATTCTCACCGACACCAAGGGCACCGGCCACATGGTGCTCACGCCGACCTACCATGTGTTCAAGATGTATCGTGACTTCCAAGAAGCCACCTATCTGCCCGTCGACCTCCAGACGGCTGTCTATCCGCACGCCGGCGGACAGGAGAACATTCCCGAGGTGAGCATTTCCGCAGCCCGCAAGGCCGACGGCTCCATCGTGGTGGCACTGGCCAACGTGATGCTCGACAAGGCCCGCGAGGTGAAGATGAGTCTCGACGGCATGGGCGCAAAAGCCGTGAAGACAGCCACGGGCAGCATCCTCACGTCGAAGAAAATCAACGACTACAACGACTTTGAGCATCCCGATGTGGTGAAACCGCAGGCTTTCAACGACGCCAAGGTGAAGAAAAACACCCTTACGGTAAAAATTCCTGCCAAATCAATCGTCGTTTTAAATTTAAAATAGTATATTTGCAACACGTGATGTCCGCTGCCTGCCCGTCAAAAGGACAGGCTGCGGATTGTCAACAGGTAGAGGGACACAACCGGGCTATAAGGCTGTCGGCTCCGATGTCTGACGGGCGAAGCGAGTGCCGGTCTCCAATGTCTGTAAGCGACAAGGCCGTTGTCTTAACTCCTTAACTCCCTTTAACTCCCTTAACTCCTCAAGAAAAATAACCCATCATCAAACACATGAACGATAAAAAAACAATGAATCTTGCAGCCGACAACATCCGTATTCTGGCTGCTTCAATGGTCGAAAAAGCCAAATCGGGCCACCCCGGAGGTGCTATGGGCGGAGCCGACTTTATCAACGTGCTCTACTCCGAATTTCTCGTCTACGACCCCGAGAATCCCGAGTGGGAAGGCCGCGACCGCTTCTTCCTCGACCCGGGCCACATGGCTCCCATGCTCTACTCGCAGTTGGCACTCATCGGCAAGTTCTCGCTTGACGACCTGCAGCAGCTCCGCCAGTGGGGCTCGGTGACTCCCGGCCACCCCGAGCGCGAACTCGCCCGCGGCATCGAGAACACTTCCGGGCCGCTGGGACAGGGCCACACGTTTGCCGTGGGTGCCGCCATCGCCGCCAAATTTCTCAAGGCCCGTCTGGGCGACGTGATGCGCCAGACCATCTATGCCTACATCTCCGACGGCGGCGTGCAGGAGGAAATCTCGCAGGGCGCAGGCCGCATCGCCGGCACATTGGGCCTCGACAACCTCATCATGTTCTACGATGCCAACGACATCCAGCTCTCCACAGAGACCAAGGTGGTGACCGTGGAAGACACGGCCAAGAAGTATGAGGCGTGGGGATGGTTTGTCCAGAAGATAGACGGCAACGACTGCGACCAGATTCGTGAAGCCCTCCGCAAGGCGCAGGCCGAGACCGAGCGTCCCTCGCTCATCATCGGGCACTGCATCATGGGCAAGGGTGCCCGCAAGGACGATAACTCCAGCTATGAGCGCAACTGCAAGACCCACGGTGCTCCGCTTGGCGGCGAGGCTTTCGTGAACACGGTGAAGAATCTCGGCGGCGACCCGGAGCATCCCTTCAAGATATTCCCCGAGGTGGAGAAACTCTACGCCCACCGCAAGGAGGAACTCAAAAAGATTGTGGCCGCGCGCCATGCCGAAAAGGCTGCGTGGGCCAAGGCCAATCCCGAGAAGGCCGCCCGGATGGAAGAGTGGTTCAGCGGCAAGGCCCCGAAGATAGACTGGAGCAAGGTGCAACAAAAAGCCGGCGCTGCCACCCGCGGTGCTTCGGCCACGGTGCTGAGCGTGCTGGCCGAGCAGGTGCCCAACATGATTTGCGCCAGTGCCGACCTTTCCAACTCCGACAAGACCGACGGCTTCCTCAAGAAGACCCACGACCTGCAGCGCGGCGACTTCAGCGGTGCTTTCTTCCAAGCCGGCGTGGCCGAACTCACCATGGCCTGCTGCTGCATCGGCATGGCCCTGCACGGCGGTGTGATTCCTGCCTGCGGCACGTTCTTCGTGTTCTCCGACTACATGAAACCGGCGGTGCGCATGGCTGCACTGATGGAACTGCCCGTGAAGTTCATCTGGACCCACGACGCTTTCCGCGTGGGCGAAGACGGCCCCACCCACGAGCCCGTGGAGCAGGAAGCGCAAATCCGGCTCATGGAGAAACTCAAAAACCACCACGGGCGCAACAGTATGCTCGTCGTGCGTCCGGCCGATGCCGAGGAGACCACTGTGTGCTGGCGCATGGCCATGAAAAACACGGCCACCCCGACGGCTCTCATCCTCTCGCGCCAGAACATCGAGATGCTGCCCGAGGGCAACGACTACGGTCAAGCCGAGAAAGGAGCCTACATCGTGGCCGGCTCCGACGAACAGTTCGATGTCATTCTGCTCGCTTCCGGTTCTGAGGTTTCCACGCTCGAAGCCGGTGCCAAGCTGCTCCGCCAAGACGGCGTGAAACTGCGTGTGGTGAGCGTTCCCTCCGAGGGTCTCTTCCGCAGCCAACCCAAGGACTATCAAGAGCGCATCCTGCCCGCAGGCAGCAAAATATTCGGTCTGACAGCCGGTCTGCCCGTCACCCTTGAAGGTCTCGTGGGAGCCAACGGCAAGGTGTGGGGCTTGGAGAGCTTCGGATTCTCCGCTCCCTACAAGGTGCTTGACGAGAAACTCGGCTACACGGGCGAGAATGTCTACAAGCAGGTGAAAGCCATGCTGTAGAGTAAGATGCAAAAATTCAAGCATTCAAAGATTCAAAGGCCTTTCCCCAACGTGTAGGAGCAGTGCTTGATGCCTGCCCGCACGATTTGAAAAATCGTATCACACGCCATCGGCCGGTCGCACCCGCAGACTCGGGAATGTTTCTGCCAAACGCGTTCGGTCGGTCGCAGATGTGGGAGAACGTTTCTCCGAAACGTAGGGGCAGGCATCAAGCACTGCCCCTACTGCCCGATATTTTTGAATCTTTGAATGCCTGAATCTTTGAATGTTAGAAACATTTGAATATTTAACTATTTGAATTTTAAATTTATACGACTATGGAAGTAAAGACAGTTGGACTGGCCTGCGACCACGCCGGTTTCCCCTTGAAGCGATTTGTGTTAGACTATTTAGAGAAGAAGGGCTACCCCATCAAGGATTTCGGCACCTACAGTGACGAGAGTGTAGACTATCCCGACTTCGCCCATCCGCTGGCCAAAGCCATTGAGAGCGGGGAAGTCTATCCCGGTATTGCCATCTGTGGCAGCGGTGAGGGCATGGCCATCACGCTCAACAAGCATCAGGGTGTGCGTGCCGGACTGGCTTGGAACAAGGATATAGCCGAACTCATCCGCCAACACAACGACGCCAACGTGCTCGTGCTCCCCGGCCGCTTCATCGACAACAAGACAGCCGAGGCCATTATGGACGAGTTTTTCAAAGCTTCCTTCGAGGGCGGCCGCCACGAACGCCGCGTGAAGAAGATACCTGATAGTGGCGAATAATCCCAACAAAAACACATCCGCCAAAACTCTCCAACCGGAACGGGAAGTCGGCTTCAGACAACAGAAAAGGTTCGCTTGTCTTCTCGTCCGGGGTCACTGAGTTTGCGAAAGAGCCACACTTGGAAGCAAAAATGGGCACAGTTGCATTGCAACTGTGCCCATTTCGTAATCCCGGTTGGGCCCTTTCAAGCCCGTTTTCAAGTCCGGATATATGTCAACAAAAATCAAACGGTTGATAATCCGCGTTTTAAAAACACCGTCAAAATCGCCCATTTACGGCGAGTGGCCTTTCCTTTGAAAATATCGCAAGCACAGAGGCCGAAAACGAACAAATAGTTTGACAACCATCTTTTCAGAATGCCCCCCACCAACTATCAACCGGCCCGTCCTTTATTAGAAAATTCCATCTGGCCAACTATCAACCCAATCGTCCTTCAGTAGAAAGTTCCGTCCCCCCAAATATCAACCACCCCACCCTTTGGTGGAAAGTTCCGCCCCACCAAAGGCTTGGGCAGGCTTTCCTCCGCGAGGCCCTCCCCTCCTTCGGAGGGGTCGGGGGAGGCTTCCCCTCCTCAAAACGAATAGGAGAAACCGAGGCTCAAATACTCCTTGAGCTGAAAGTAGCCGTGGCGATCATCGTACTTGGCCCCATCGTCGAAGCGGGGATAGAGGAAGATGTTGGCCGCGATGTAGCGGTTGAAGCGGAAGACAAACGTATTCTCCCACTCCAGTTCGGCACGCTTATAGGTGGTGTAGCCGTAGAAGCGCGTCTTCCAGCTGATGTTGTCGCAGAACTTCCACGACAGATCCACGGTTAACTCCGAACCGTAGTCGGTCAGCTGCCTCTTGCCGTCATCGATGCCGTAGCGGGTGGCCAGTTCCGGACGGCGCACATATTTCCAGTTCATGGCCATCGGGGCGAGATGCACACTTCCCGTGAGCCGCTTGCGGAACAGTTCTACGTTGTAGTCCATACCGACAGACAGGTTCAAAGAAAAAGGAGCCATGAACGAAGCATAGATGCGCTGGTCGTTGGTCTTGTAGGTGCGCAGCGACTGCGTCTGCGCGATCACCTGCACGGTGTAGTACCATCGTCGGGTGGCCTGCAAGCCCAGTTTGGTGGTATAGCGGAGGAGGTCTTCAGTCATGCGGTAGGAGTGGATGGAGTCGCCGCGCGATGTCTGCAAACCCAGTTTCACCTCCAGTTTGTTGTCCCACTTCACCTTCTGCTTGTTGTTGTAGTTGGCCTGCATCACCACGTAGCCCAGCATCGAGTAGTTGCTCTCGCCGCCCTTATACCAGTTGCCCGACACATAGTTTTGCATGAACTGCAGGTTGTAGTCACCGAGAATCGTCCAAAAGTTAGGTTTTTTCACCAACACATCCACCGGCACCACATCCGTCTGCATGGGCTGCACCACGATGTCGTCCACGATTTTAGGCTCCACGCGCACGGGCCGCTCGGCCTTGTCAGCCGGTATGATGTTCACGATATCGAGGTCGCTCTCCCCCGTTTTCACAAGGTCGGGACGTTTCAAGTAAATATTCATCAGTGCACCGTCTATCAGTTGGTTTGCAGTCGATTGCCCGGTTGATGTACTGTCGAGGCTGAACAAGCGGGCCGCAGGCCGGTGATAGAACGTGAGCGGCGTGAAAAGCACCGAGGCCGCAGCCCGCAGGCCGCCCCCCGCCGTGGTGCTACTCTTGGTCCGGAGCGAATCGACGCGCCGGTGAAGCAACGAAAGAGAGTCAAGATAATTCGCATAGATTCCGGCCACAGGCCGCCCCGCGGAATGACCGTTCTGAGCCCCCCTGCCCTGCCCTGCCGCCGGCATGGCCGCAAACCACGTGAGGACGGCTGTCAGACCGAGGATATATCTGTTAATGTTCGTCATGTCGATGTCAGTGAAAGATATTCTACAATGTGTATCTTTTTCGCCGGCAAAGGTAGAAATAAAAAAGTGAAGCAGCAAAAAACTTAGCCTTTTATTTCGCTGTACGCGAAAAAACCACTACCTTTGCAACTTGTTATAACAGAACATATTTTCTTAAAAAACTTTCATACATCGTGGCTGAAACAAAGTATATTTTCGTCACCGGCGGAGTGGTCTCCTCGCTTGGCAAGGGCATCATCTCATCGTCGATAGGCAAACTCCTGCAAGCCAGGGGCTACAACATCACCATTCAGAAGTTCGACCCGTATATCAACATCGACCCGGGCACGCTCAACCCCTACGAGCACGGCGAGTGCTACGTCACCGTGGACGGCATGGAAACCGACCTCGACCTCGGACACTACGAGCGGTTTACGGGCATACAGACCACCAAAGCCAACTCGCTCACCACGGGCCGCATCTACAAGGCCGTGATAGACAAGGAGCGGCGAGGCGACTATCTGGGAAAGACCATACAGGTGGTGCCGCACATCACCGATGAAATCAAGCGCAACGTGAAGCTCCTCGGCAAGAAATACCACTACGACTTCGTCATCACCGAGATAGGCGGAACCATCGGCGACATCGAGAGTGCGCCCTTCATGGAGGCCATCCGGCAGCTCAAGTGGGAGCTGGGGCGCGACGCGCTGAGCGTACACCTCACCTACGTGCCCTATCTGAAGGCCGCCGGCGAACTGAAAACGAAGCCCACGCAGCACAGCGTGAAGGAGTTGCAGAGTGTGGGCATACAGCCCGACGTGCTCGTGCTGCGCACGGAGAAGCATCTCGACGAGAACATCCGCAAGAAGGTGGCCGCCTTCTGCAATGTCGACTTCGACTGCGTGATACAGAGTGAAGACCTGCCCAGCATCTATGAAGTGCCCATCGGTATGCAGGCCCAAGGCCTCGACACGGCCATCCTGCGCAAGATGGGCATCACGCCGGGCGAGACACCCACCCTCGGCCCGTGGCGCGCATTCATCGAGCGGCGCAACAAGGCCACCAAGACCGTCAGCATCGGACTCGTGGGAAAATACGACTTGCAGGATGCCTACAAGAGCATCCGCGAGAGCCTCTCCCATGCCGGCACCTATAATGACTATAAGGTGAACATTAACTTCATCAACTCCGAGACCATCACCGAGGCCAACGTGGCCGAAAAACTCAAGGGACAGGACGGCATCGTCATCTGCCCGGGATTCGGACAGCGCGGCATCGAGGGCAAGATCGTGGCCGCCCACTACACCCGCACCCATGATATTCCCACCTTCGGCATCTGTCTGGGTATGCAGATGATGGTGATCGAGTTTGCCCGCAACGTGCTGGGCTATGCCGATGCCAATTCGCGCGAGATGGACGAGAAGACACCCCACAACGTGATCGACATCATGGAGGAGCAGAAAAACATCTCCAACATGGGCGGCACCATGCGTCTGGGGGCCTACGAGTGCGTACTGCGGCAGGGCTCGCGCGTGTTCGACATCTACAAGCAGGAGCACATACAGGAGCGCCACCGCCACCGCTACGAATTCAACAACGACTACCAGACCGAGTATGAGAAACACGGTATGATGTGCGTGGGGCGCAATCCCGAGAGCGACCTCGTGGAAATCGTCGAGATACCCGGCCTCAAGTGGTACATCGGCACGCAGTATCATCCCGAATATCAGTCTACGGTGCTCAAGCCACACCCGCTCTTCGTGGATTTCGTGAAGACGGCGATAGAGAACAAGGATAAAAAGTAAACACATAGCATATCAATGGATAAGAATACAATCATCGGCATGGTGCTGATAGCCGCGCTCCTCTTCGGATACAGCTGGTACAGCCAGCCATCGGCCGAGGAACAGCGTGCGGCATTCGTGCAGGATTCCATAGCGCAGGCAAAAAAGAAAGAACTCGAAAAGGCGCAAAAGGCTGATGCCGCCGCCCGCAAGCAAACCGAACAGCAACAGGCGGCTGCCGACACCACAGCACTCTTCCATGCGGCCATGCAGGGAGAGGAACAGCGGGTGGTGCTGAAAAACAATAAGGTGGAGCTCACGCTCAACTCCAAGGGAGCCACCGTGGAGCGGGCGGTTGTAAAGAACTATGTGGGCCACGACATCAACGTGAAAGACGGCTCCAAAGACCGCAAAGACGTGACGCTCTTCGAGGGCAAAGACCAGAGTTTGAAGTTCATGCTCGCTGCCAAAGAGGCCAACATCAACACGGCAGACCTCTACTTCACGCCGTCGGCACAGACCGACTCCACTGTCACCTTCACGGCTTCGGCCGGTGCAGGGCGCAGTCTGTCGCTGAAATACACGCTCGGCCGGGATTATCTGCTCCACATGCAACTGAGCGTGGAGGGCATGGGCGGCCTCTTCGCCCCCGACATGAAGACGCTCGACATCGACTGGCAGGACAGGGTGAAGCAACAGGAGCGCGGTTTCACTTTCGAGAACCGCTATGCCACACTCACCTATCACGAAACCGCCGGGGGCACTGACTACCTGAGCGAAACGAGCGAAAAGGTGGACGAACCCTGCAAGGAGTCCATCGACTGGGTGGCGTTCAAGAACCAATTCTTCTCGGCTGTGATGATCGTCAAGGACGATTTTCAGAAAAACGCGCTGCTCACGAGCATACCGCAGGAGAAGGGCTCGGGCTACCTGAAGCAGTATCAGGCACGGCTCAAGACGGCCTTCGACCCCACCGGCAGGCAGCCATCTGAGTTTGAGTTCTATTTCGGCCCCAACGACTTCCGCCTGCTCCAAAAGGTGGAACATGAGAGCCGGTTCGGCAAGTCGCTGGAGATGGAGCGTCTTGTCTATCTCGGATGGCCGCTCTTCCGCTGGATCAACCGCTTCTTCACCATCTACGTGTTCGACTTCCTGCGCAACTACTTCCCCATGGGCATCGTGCTCATCCTCATCACGCTGCTGCTCAAGGTGCTCACCTACCCCATGGTGAAGAAGAGCTACATGAGCTCGGCCAAGATGCGCGTGCTCAAACCGAAACTCGAAGAGGCCACCAAGCAATATGACAAGCCCGAAGACCAGATGCAGAAGCAGCAGGCCATGATGGCCGAATACAGCAAGTATGGCGTGAGCCCGCTCTCGGGCTGTCTGCCCATGCTCATACAGATGCCCATCTGGATAGCCATGTTCAACTTCGTGCCCAATGCCATACAGCTGCGCGGACAGAGTTTTCTGTGGATGAAAGACCTGAGCACGTTCGACCCGCTCTTTGAGTGGAACCACAACCTGTGGCTCATCGGCGACCATCTCTCGCTCACATGCATCCTCTTCTGTGTGGCCCAAGTGCTCTATTCGTGGATGACCATGCGCCAGCAGCGCGACCAGATGGTGGGCCAGCAGGCCGAGCAGATGAAGATGATGCAGTGGATGATGTATCTCATGCCGCTCATGTTCTTCTTCATGTTCAACGACTATTCCTCCGGACTCAACTTCTACTACTTCGTGTCGCTGTTCTTCTCGGCAGCCATCATGTGGACTTTGCGCAAGACCACCAACGACAAGAAACTGCTCGAAATACTCGAAGCGCGCTACCGCGAAAACAAGAACAACCCCAAGAAGCAGAGCGGACTGGCCGCCCGCCTGCAGGCCATGCAGGAAATGCAACGCCGGCAGATGGAACAGACCAAGAAGAAATAAACACACCAATACAATGAACAAGACTATCGCCATCATGGCTGCCGCCCTCACGCTGGGTGGCAGCCTTTCGCAGACCGAAGCACAAGTGAATATCCAAAAGAACAACATCACGCTCCAAAGCGACCGCATGACTCCCGAGGCTCTCTGGGCCATGGGGCGCATCGGGGGGGCGCAGGCTTCGCCCGACGGCCGGCGGATAGCCTACCAGGTGGGCTATTACAGCGTGAAGGAGAACAAGGGGCACCAGATACTCTATGTCATGGATGCCGACGGAAGGAACATCAGGCAGCTCACCACCGACGCCAAGAACGAGACCGACGCCGCTTGGATAGAGGGCGGACGGCTCATCGCCTTCCTGCGCGACGGACAGCTGTGGGCCATGAATGCCGACGGCACCGGCCGCCGGCAGCTCACCAATGACAAGACCGACATCGAGGGATTCAAGTTTTCGCCCGACGGACGGCACGTGCTCCTCATCAAGAGCCTCCCCTACCACGGTACCATCAAGGCCAATCCCACCGACCTGCCGAAGGCTACGGGCCGCCTCGTCACCGACATGAACTACCGGCACTGGGATCACTACGTGGAGACCATCGCCCATCCGTTTGTCGCCGAGGTCAACGACGGTAAGGTCGACGGGGGCGTGGACATCCTCGAAGGGCAACCCTATGAGAGCCCGCTGGCTCCTTTCGGCGGCATCGAGCAGTTCGACTGGAGCAAGGACTCCAAGTGCGTGGCCTACACGTGCCGCAGGAAAGAGGGCGTGCAGTATGCCATCTCCACCGATGCCGACATCTACCTTTATAATATAGACACCCGCGAAACGCGCAACCTGTGCAAGCCGGCCGACTATCGGGAACCGGCCATCAATGCCACCAAGACGATGAAGACACAGGCCGTGAACCACCAGAGCGGCGACATGAACGTGGGCTACGATGTGAACCCGCGCTTCTCGCCCGACGGGAAGTACATCGCTTGGCAGAGTATGGCGCACAATGGCTATGAGAGCGACCGCAACAGACTGTGTGTCTACGACCTCCGGACGGGCGAAAAGAAATATGTCGCCGAGAGTTTCGACTCCAACGTGGAAGACTTCTGCTGGGCTGCCGACTCCCGCACGCTCTACTTCCTGGGCATCTGGCATGCCTGCGTGATGGTCTATCAGACCAATCTCGACGGACAGGTGAAACAGCTCACCGACGGCTGGTACGACTACGGCTCGGTGCAACTGCTGGGCAACGAGGGCAAGCAGCTGCTCGTCACCCGCCACTCCATCAGTCATCCCGACGACCTTTTCGCCGTCACTCCGGCCAAGAAGGCCAAGGCCTCCAAAGTGGTGCAACTCACGGATGAGAACAAGCATATCTTCGACCAGCTCGCTTTGGCCAAAGTGCAGGAGCGTTGGGTGAAGACAACCGACGGCAAGGAGGAGCAGGTGTGGATCATCCTGCCGCCCCACTTCGACCCCACAAAGAAATATCCCGCCCTGTTATTCTGTGAAGGCGGGCCGCAGAGCCCCGTCTCCCAGTTCTGGAGCTACCGCTGGAATTTCCAAATCATGGCGGCCAACGACTATGTGATCGTGGCCCCCAACCGTCGCGGACTTCCCGGCTACGGCTCTGCGTGGAACGAAGAGATTTCCGGTGACTGGACCGGGCAATGCATGAACGACTATCTCAGTGCCATAGATGATGCCGTGGCCAACCTGCCGTTTGTCGACAAAGACCGGCTCCGGGGCGCGGGGGGCCCCGTCCGGGGGTAGTCTTTCT
>OATU01000924.1_pt1 | contig 21071 bp, 25 predicted proteins | sample 1516711 | NCBI WGS metagenome assembly OATU01 (sample SAMEA2579971, study PRJEB22360) | human gut metagenome | biome: human gut; feature: human-associated habitat; material: faeces | place: Denmark | collected 2008/2010 | reverse complement strand
GATCTGGTCAACGGATTCCAGTTCCCAGGGGTGGTGTTTGCCTTCGCCAGTCACCGTGACGGGCCAGAAGCGGCGGTTACCTGTGATATCACGAAGGAAGCCAGAGTCTGAGTTGCTGGAGCCCACGATGATATTGGTGCGCGGATGGCTCTCGACCACCGTTCCATAAGCCTGTCGAAACTTATCATCTGTGCGGCTGATGAAGGACTTGACTGTTTCCACATCCACTTTCTTGATGCCGTTCATTTCGGCAATCTCCAGAATCCAGTATCCCTGCAGTTTTTCCGATGCGGTCTTATCGCGCATATCTGCGATGGAGAGTGAATCGGAGAACCATTCCTTACCCAGCAGGGCGAAGAAGGTAGATTTACCCATGCCCTGGGGACCACTGATAACCAGCATGGAATCGAACTTGATGCCAGGTTCATAAATACGGGCTACCGCTGCGGTCAGAGCCTTTCTGGTCACGGCACGGACATAGGGAGAATCCTCTGCACCCATGTAGTCGATGAGCAGCGTGTCCACACGCTCCACGCCGTCCCACTGAAGGGTGGCGAAATATTCTTTGATGGGGTGATACAGTCTCTCACCAGATACCACCGCCAGCAGAGCATCCTTAAATTTGGTCGGTGACCAGATCCCATAGACCCTCTCAAAATACAGCTTCGCATTGGCAAGGTCTGCATCCGACCAGCCGGGCTTGACCTGTTTCCACGGCAGCTCTCCCACCACATCGATGGTGCTTTTGAACTCGTTATAGACGATTGCCTTGAGGTTCGGGTCATAGCGGATGATATTGGCGATGTTGTTGAGTGTATCTTTGACCTTGCCCGTTTTGTCCAGTTCCAGAAGGGTCTGCCAGTTTTCTTCGTCAAATTCTTCATCGAACTCTGTCTGGGCAAGCCCCACACGCTCCTTGGCAAGCTGCATCTTCACTCGTTCGTCCTGGACAGCGAACTCCTGCATGGCTTTGAAGGACGGCAGCTTTGCAGGGTCAGTATCCACATCTGCACGGGCATCCAGAGAACCGAACTTATGGATACGCACCACATCAAAGGCGTTCATCAGCTTTCCGCAGGCGGGGTCTGTGGCATGGTGGCTGTATGCGAATTTGTCCTCATAGAGAACCACACCAGCCTGGGAGTCTGCCGGAATATAGTCGTAACGCCCAGGCATCGCACTGTGCTTATACACATCGGGGATAAAGGTGTCGATAGCATCAGCTACCGAATAAGTACGGCAGAACGCTCCCACTGTTCCAGGCTTCTCCAGAGGGTCAGCCTGTTTCTTGATGTCACGCTGAACAACGCTCTGCTGCCGTTTGGATACCGGCCACTCGGCGGTATTGTGCCAATCGGTGTATTTTGCCAGCACCTCGTCCGGGTCCAAAGGATCTCCCTCCACCTCACGGAACACGAACTCACCATCGGCAGAAGTGGACGGCCAGTACATGAGACGGCTCGGCTCGTAGGTCGTGTCATCGAAAAGTTCAATGCCAATCTCGTCCGCCACTTTTCTGGCTACCGCACAGTATTCATCTGGAGTCACCTCACGGGACAGAGGGATGATCAGACGGAGGCGAGGTTTCTCCGGCGTGTGTTTATGGGTACTGTAGAACAGGCAATGGAAGGAGAAGAACATCTCGATCTGCTCGATAATGTCTGGCGTTGCGTAGTCCATATCCAGAGACAGACCAGAACGGGTCAGAACACAGTCCTTCTTTCGGCGACCGCCTTTGAGGGTCCCCAGCACGAAGCCACCCACATCCTTGATGTCATCCTGCTTCGCCTTACCCAGCTTGCGATACTGTTCCACGGTTTCGGCAGTACGCTTTGTCTGGGAAATACGGTCACGGAACTCGGACAGTTCCATCTCCACCGCATTCCATTTCTTGTCCATGCGCGAATTACCAATACTGAGTTTCAGCTTCATTTCGATACCTCCAATCTGCAAATCTGGCAGAGCAGTTCTATGTTCCGTCTGGTGCGATGCTTATCATTCGCAGCGTTCCGAGCCATAGATGTGTATTTGTTGACGTCCATCTTTTTCGTGCTGTCCATCGCCAGCCTGCAGTACGATTCCTCCTGGTTTCCCAGCTTCTGCTCCTTCTGGCGAAGGAACTCCAGCAGACGGTGTTTATCCTCGCTGGAGGAATACTGTGCCATCAGCCGGAATAGCTTTCTTGCCCTGTCAAGAGTCGCGGGGAAGAACTTATCCATACGGATATCCATATGCCCTGTGGGATACACGATGTGGAGCATCTTTTCTTCCTCTTCAATATGGCGAACCGCAAAGTGCGCCGTAGGGTCAGGATAGCCAGACCCGTTGTAATAACTGATTCCCATACAGCCAACCTCCTTAGTCTTTTTTGTAAAATGGGCATTCGTATCCATCTGCACGGAGCGGAAGTCCGGCTGCCCAGTCCGGGGCCACCGCCATGATTCGGCAGATTTCTTCAACGCTGGAAACACCCTCCGGCACTTCCAGAACAGCTTCATCGTGGATATGCATCACGATTTCGTATCCGGCATCCCTCAGACGGAGCATCGCCAGAGCCAGCAAGTCCCTCGCAGTCGCCTGGACAATGTTCTCTACCAGCTTCGGGCCGTAGGTTTCGATACGCATCCATTTCTTACTCTCACCAACGCCCTCATAGGAAAGGCTCTCCCTGCCGAAGCGGTTCTGGGTCATACGGGGCTTGATGTAAGAAAGGTTTCTGCCGGACGGCAAGGTCACGAACAGAATGCCGGAACGGTAAGAAAAGCAGAGGTTCTTATAGGTCACGCTGGTACGCTCCTTTACTGCTTTGACCGCCGCCGCATCTACATCCCACCAGAACTTCGTGATATGTGGGTTGGAGGCTCTCCACTGATTGACCAGTGGCTGGAGTTCCTCTTCCTGCATTCCCATGTCCAAGGCTCCCATTGAAGTAAGCGCCCCAACAGAGCCACCGTAGCCAAGAGCCAGTTCAGCAATCTTGCCTTTCTGGCGGAGGTGTCCGTTTTCACCGTGCTTCACAACGGGAACGCCGAACATCTGCGATGCCGATGCACAGTAAATGTCGCCGCCTTCTTCAAAGGTGGTCAGTCGCCATTGCTCCCCAGAAAACCATGCCAGCACTCTGGCTTCAATGGCAGCAAAGTCCGCCACGATGAAACGCGTGCCTGGTTTTGGGATAAAGGCGGTACGGATCAGTTCAGACAGCACCCCTGGGGTGGAATCGTATAGCAAATCAATGAGGTCGAATTGCCGATTTTTTACCAGTGCACGGGCAAGTTCCAGATCCACGATGTGGTTCTGTGGAAGGTTCTGCACCTGCACCAGCCTGCCGGCCCAACGTCCAGTTCGGTTCGCACCATAGAACTGGAGCAGACCGTGGCATCTGCCATCACTGCACACGGAACGCTCTATGGCTTCATACTTCTTTACAGAGGTTTTTGCCATGAGCAGACGAAGCTGAAGGACTTCCAGCACCTCGCCGTCCGCATCGGAAATCATGGATTTGACCGCCTTTTTATCGAGGCTGTCCACCTCCACACCACGGTCAGTAAGCCACCCTTTGATTTGAGCCGGGGAGTTGGGGTTATCCAGCCCAGTCAGTTCATAGGCTCTGGCGGTGACGGTTTCCTTGTACTCGGTATCGCAGAGGACTGCGTTTGCCACCAATTCACGGTCAACCAGAATGCCACGGTCGTTGATCTCCTGGTCCATCTGGTAGAGCCGCATCTCACTTTCGGAAATTGGGTAGTTCCGCAGCTTGTGGCGGATCTCACGCTCCGCATCCACATCTCGGATACAGTAGGCTTTGAACCTCTCCCACTTTTCCGGCTCGTGGGACGGGAGGTTTCTGGTTCTGCCGCCGTTGGCCTTGGTCGCCTTACATGGCATGGAGAAGAAACGGACAAGGTCTGCACCTTCCTTCAGCTTCTTTCTCTGAATGTCCAGCACCTCACCAACGCCGTCCAGGGAGAGGGGCAGAGCCAGCATTGCCGACTGCACCGCTGTACACTGCCAAGCTGCCGGAGACAGCTTCTTGCCCAGGTGCTTGGAAATACACGTGCGCTCAAATGCGGCATTGAACGCTGTCTTTATCACAGAGGTATCTTCCAGCGCATCCAGCACCTTCTGGGGAAGCTGCTCCCCACAGGCAAGATCGATGATTTCAGTCGGCTCATCATCAAAGGCGTAGGCAAACAGCAATATTTCAAACTGTGGACTGTCGCAGTAGGCATACACGCCGGACTTGGTCAGATCCACATCAGAATATGTTTCAATATCAATAGCCAACAGGGCCATGCAATCACTCCTTTCGCATAGCGTTATATGTAAGGGCGGATGGCGGTTTCCCGCCACCCACCACAGTGGTTCTTAGTTGAGGAAGTCCTCATCTTCCTCGGTCTGGAAGTCGTCCGCAGCGTTGGAGCGACCGCCCAGGCTCTCGCCATCTTTCAGCTTCTGGATGTTGCCCAGACCAGCGGCGATACCACGATTGCCATTGCTGTTATAGCCGTAGAAGGTAACGCTGATCTTACCGTAGCAGCCGGAGTAGACCTCGTTCTGGTCAAGGATAGGCTGAACCTTCGCATCCACGACCTGGGACCGAGGAAGGCTGTGGGCATTGAAAAATTAGCAGCCAGCATAGGCTTCATCGTCGGGACGGTCGATGTCGCCGTCTCTGAGGGGCAGCTTCAAATTGGCAGGGATCTTACCGCCCCACTTGGAAACGGAGTCCTTCTTGGCCTGCTCGATAGCAGCCTTAATGGCATTGATGGTCTTGGTGTCCTTCTTATCGATGATGGCGGACACGCTGTACTTAGGATCGCCGCCATTCACGGAATCAGGCTCCCAGCAGTGCAGATAAGAAAAACGGCAAGGTACGATAACTTTGGTAGTATTGTTGTTCATGATTGTTCCTCCTGAAAATCCGCCGCAGCGGTTGATGTGTTGATAGCTTCACGCTTGTCTGTGTCCGGCACGAGGGTGATTTTGCCTGCAGGCTTATACACCAGCTTGCCGAGGATACGGGCAAATTCTTTCTTGCCCATGAGGCGTTCCATTTCGGTCACGCCGATAAGGGTCTGCTTGTAGATGTCTGTGTACCCAGCAGCCTTGGCGGCTTCAGCCACCTCGTCATCGCTGGAATACTTACGGTTACTTCTGCCTTCCACCAGCTTGTAACCTTTCCACTGTTTGCCGTGGATGATAGCCTGGTCTTGGGCGTATGCGTACACATCGGATGCCCACTTGGCGAGTTCATCCGAAATTTTGATGATTTCTGCCACCTCGTCATCCGAGAGCAGAGCGGGCTGACGGAACTCCATCTTTGCCAGACGGAGAAACTCCTCGGCTCTGGCTCGGCACTGGTTACGGGCCTTGCAGAAACGGCACCAGCTTCCAGCCTGGAACTCTCCTGCCCCAGCAAGAGCCATAGCGGAGCGGGGCTTCAAAATCTCCTCACCCCAGGTCTTGAGGGCTTCGGGAGTAATGTCCCAGGTGGAGAAGTTGTTGATGCGAGGCTGGAAAATGGTCAGTCGCACCACTTCGATGTCGTAGAGCATCTCTGCCATTTCCAGAACGCCCAGACCGTAGGCCATGAGCTGCGGATTCTCTTCGGCAGAAACTTCCACGCCACGCCCCAGCTTCAGATCAATCACATGAGCCACCTTATCGGTGACGATGACCATATCCGCTGTGCCGAAGCAGTCCGGGGAGTATTCGGAAATATCCACACGCTGCTCCACAGAGAACAGGGGCGACTTGCATTCACGCTTGGCTTCCTCGATCTTCTCAATGACGAAAGCCACATAATCTTCCACAGCTTCCATGAGGTCATCTGAGTAGTAGTCGGATACCGGGCGTTTGGTACGCTGTTTCAGGTGCTTTTTGATGAGGTGTTCTGCCAGAGCGTGTCCGGCAGACCCCTCTGCGGCGTACTGACTCTCCTCATCCTGGAACTGCTCCCCAAGCACCAAGGAGGGTGGGCAGTTCAAAGTACGGTGCAAAGCCGAAGGAGAGTTTCTTGCGTGGGCGCCCATCAGAGCGCCTCCGCATCAGCCAGGAGGGCTGGATAATCTTCCTCTTTAACCCCAGACAGCTTGCCGGAGTCATATTTGAACAGAAGGTCTTTGACTTCCTTACGCTTACCGGCCTCGGACTTTGCAGCGAGAACCGCACGGACTTCTTCCAGGGTGACCTTCTTTGTTGCAGGGGCTTCCGCTTTCGGAGCAGTGTCGCTCTGGGCGGATTCTGCGGTAGAGCCAGCCAAGGCGCGGTAGCCAGCAGCCAGCTTTTCAAATCCATCTGCGATGGTTAAATAAACTTCATTCATGTGCTTCATCCTTTCTTACACGAACTTCAGACCACGGATCGCATTGCGGTATTCCTCGCTGATGCGGTCATCGATCATCATGGTGGCGGGGTTGATACGGTTGCCATCGTTGTCATACAGGCGAACAGGGATGCCCAGTTCCTTGGCCTTCTCCAGTTCAAAGCCCATACCGTTGCTGATTCGGCTTCCAAACACCCAGACCTCATCGCACATCTTCATCTGCTCCACACCAAGGGTGATACCCATGATGCGTTCTTCGGGGTCCCTGTCGTTCAGAAACTGCGGAAAGAGCAGATGGGGAGCAATCGGACAGTATCCGATGATTGCCGCCATACGAGCGTGCTTTCTGGCTGCCTTGACGTTTCTCTCCACATCGCCACGATACGGAGAACAAATAAATACTCGTTTCATAAAAATTCACCTTTACCTTTCATGTCATTCGGGGGTGTGTCCCGTGGTTAATAGGGAGCAAACTGATTGAGAATGCTGTTCATGACTTCCAGGTCATGCCCCTCCAAGCTGGGAGCCAGCTTCTTGAGCAATGCCGCCTGCTCCGGCGAAAGGGTCTTTCTGCCACGGTGGTACCAGTCCGCAATATAGATGCCTCCGCAGTGTCGGCCACGGACAGTCTCAATCGGATATGAGCAAGCGAGGACTTCGATATCGGTGCGGATGGTCTTTTCGGACACACCGAATTCTTCAGCCAGGTTTTTGACCTGATCGTGTCTGCGGACACAAAGCCTGTCCAGAATGGCATCACGCCGTTCAATCGCTGTCATCATCGCTTGCTCACCTCCTTTCGTTTGCTGTGGCTTAATAGTAGAAGTTAAAGCGGAAGCCTATTTACCGCTTTAAAAAAGTTTTGGAGAAAAAAATAAGGCCGGAGCATGGCTGTACGAATACAGCCTTACTCCGGCCTTAGTGGTGGCTCTTGCCCCGATGGTCAGTCAGTAGTGCTTATGATGCCCGCCCGCTCCTACGCTGGGCTGTGGCCTTTTCGGTTTTCAGCGTGTCCAAATCGCCCCAGAAGAAACGATTGCATTTCGGACACATGACGGATACGGTGACCTTCGCCTTTCCATCGGCGAGGACTTCACCTTTTTTGCACCAGGGGCAAACAAGGTGTCTGTTGAAACTGTACGGCATCTGAACCGCCTCCTTTGTTAATGTGTTAGCTAATTGGCTTACACCGTAGTGATAAAAATATGCGGGCGCGTGGTGCAACCCGCATTACTTTGTCTTAGGGGTATCCCGGTTGCCTTTCGCTGATTATATGGTATCAGCATTTTGCCATTCCGTTTAAGAACGGAAATCGGGAAAAATTATAGTTTTGGGGTAGGCTGGTTCTGCAACATCACATCGTACAGCTTGCGCACATACCGAATCCGTGCAGGGGTCCATTCCTTTTTCGTGTAAATGGTCGCTATATCATAATTCTGCCGCAGATACTCCGCCCAATCAGCAGGAGTGGTCAGTTTCTTGAATAGCGTGACAAACGGCACGTCATTGACCGTGAGCGTGTATTTGACCTCGTACCGCAGATTGTGATAACACATGAATTTGAGGTTCAGTTCCTCAAGGTCAGTCCCATCATAGAGCAGAGGAACCAGATCCATCCGCTTCTTGATGTAACGGCTGTGTGTATGGAGAGTCTTGGTCATGTCATAGGCTCTCGGCAAGTGGCAATCAGAACAGAGCAGAGCCACATCCTGTTGCCGGACTTCCTTACATTTGTGCTTTTCAGCCTCTACAGCACAGGCATAGAACAATTCCACATCATACTTCCATTCAAGAATAAACAGAGCGATGGTGGCAAAGACCCTATCGTCCTCAAGCCTGTCCACCAAGGACTGGGTGAGACGGTCGTACTCGTTCATCAGTTCAATGAACTCAGCGTTTGAAACCTTTTTCACGCTGCAGATCCGCTTGCTGATGATAGTCTTAAGCACAGGGTTGTCTGCCATCGTGGAAAGTTCAAAGAACTGCATCGGTGTCAGCTTATGTCCAGCCAGCTTGTTTTCGATGCCGGACATATCGTCTGCACCATATTTTCATATTGAATGTTGCGGTAGTGCTGGGCATACTTCAGCACCCGCTGGTTTCTCATTCGTATATCATCAGAGTCCTTCAAGCCTTCCTCCACATAGGAACGGAGCGATGCTCTCGGCTCGGACTCATAGTATTCATCTCTTATAAGTTCCATCATGATGCAATGACGCAACTCCACTAAATCAAACGGCTGTGCATCCAGCCTCATACGGAACATCTGGTCGCTCATAGCCGATATCCCGCCATCCAACAGCTCCACTACATAGTCCATCGACATATGGGCGCCTCCTCTCATGCAAGTAAATCCAGAAAATCGTAAACTGCGCTCTGGTGCTGTACATCAGAGCCTACAAGTCCCAAGGACTTCAAGCGGTACAATGCCGCCTCATTCGATACATTGAAAATCTCAGATACTGCCTCTGCCATAAGGTACGCAGCCACACCCGCATTGTTGTGCTGAACCTTCTTCTTGGTCTCATTGGCTACCAGCTGAACCATCTTCTTGGGCATGAGGAAAGCAGAGGACATGGCGTTGGCCTGCCATTCCATCCAGTCACGGTCATCCCAGAACCGACTATCTTTGGTAGCAATCTTGGAACTATCAGTACGGCACTGAATCATCGCCGCCTCGTTGGCGGTGTCAAACAGGGTCAGCTGATTTCTGTCATAACCGAAGTACGCCTCATGAAGCACACCGTGTCCGGCAGCCTCATGCCCCATAGTAAATCGGTATCTATGTTCCTGGTTTTCTTCCAGCAGGGTGTTATCAATAATGATCGTCTTCGCCCGTGCGCTGATGTATTCGGCTTCCTGTTTTTCAGGATTGAACACCACGACCTTGTTGGTGTCATTGAAAACAGTCATACCGAGATAGACCCCGCAATGGGAAAGATACTGATAGTCTTGCTCCATCCCTAAGTAGTCCTGGGCGAACAGATCCACGTCCAGAGCCTGGGGATGAATCATGGCGTCGGGGCAGAAATCCTGCACCAGTCTCTCGCCGATATCATCAATCTGTTTACGGCTGAGAACAGGAACCCCAGACCGTTTTCTGTTAATGTTGAGTCTCACCATATATAGCCTTTTACCCCTTCCGCTTCTTCAACTCTTCCACGAAACGCAGCCACTCCTGTTCACCAGCATCGAGGTCACGGGCGGTTCTGAGAGCCGCACTGACATAGTCTCTCTGCATAATATAGTCCGGCAAGTCGGGAGCAACGGAGTTTCTCTTCTTACCAGCCAGATCCAGCATCAAAGCATAGTCATCGCTGTCCAGTTCCAGGATTTGACCCAGTAACTCCAGCTTGTCCATGTCGAATGGATTCCGGCGATCCTTCTCCACGTCACTGAGGAACGGAGCAGAGCATTTCAGTAGTTCTGCCATCTTCCTTAACGTGATTTGTTTTTCTTCTCTTTTGACTTTGATAAACTCTCCAAAATTAGCGTATGCTTTCATTTTCGTCACCTTTACTTTAAATTTGTCCACATCTACCATACATCTCCCTAACCAAACGAACTCAATCGTTTCTGACGAGTACCTCCACATTATAAAGGACAATCTAATTGGCGGTGTTATCAAGTTTGCTTGTTCGCTAACTTGCTTACACTATTATATGCAATTTTCGTAAAGGTGTCAACCCCATTTTGCTAATTTGTTTATCGTCCCATCACACCAGGCATCTGAACCAGGTGGCGGTTGTCGATTGGCATCTTCAAGTCGCCCAGCAGACAAGCCTGGAACACAGCCCTCTTTCCGAACCTACGCCGGATTTCTTCTATGCAGTCATCCAGCTTCTCCGCCTTCTCCACACGGCGCATATCCGTAAAGAGGTCGATCTGCTCCGGCACTCCTTGTGGAACAAGGTTGATGGCTCTTACTGTTACCGCACGGACTGGGGTAGACCAGCGATAATTCGACTGGAAGATGGCATGAGCCTTTTTCGCAATCATCATAGGGCTTTGGGTTGATAGGCTCAATGGTGCCTGGAACTGTCGAAAGCCCAGGTCGTTGCTTCGGATGCTGATCTGAACGCCAGTCGCTTTCAGCTTATGTAGGCGCAGGCGGTGTCCGATGTCCTGGGACAGTTCCAGCATCACCTTCCAGACCTCTTCATCATCCAGAAGGTCTGCCACGCAGGTAATTCCATGCCCCACAGATTTAATCGGCGATACGAAGTCCTTATGCATAACGGGTGTGTCATCCTTGCCAGCAGCATACTTCCACAGCTGGAGCCCGTTCACACCCAGAAGCCTTTTGAGGAACTCTGGGTCCGTGGCGGCAATGTCGCCGATGGTGTGAATGCCGTAATTGCTGAACTTGGCTGTGGTTGCTCTTCCCACGAACAGAAGGTCAGAGGCGGGCAGAGGCCACACCTTTTCCTGGAAGGTGTCCTTGGAAATCTCGGTCACGGCATCCGGCTTTTTCATATCGCTGCCCAGCTTGGCAAAAATCTTATTATAGGAAACGCCGATGGACACCGTCAGTCCGAGTTCGTCCTTAATCTCCTGCCGGATGCTCTCAGCAATCTTCATCCCATCACCGCACACACCACGGCTCCCAGTAACATCAAGCCAGCATTCATCCATTCCATAAGGTTCAACCTGGTCTGTATATCTCTGGTAGATGTTGCGGGCCAGTTCCGAATACTTAAGGTACTGGTCATACTGGGGTTTGACCATAACCAGCCCCGGACAAAGCTGCCTGGCTTCCCAGTTCACCATTCCCGTTTTCACTCCAGCTTTCTTTGCCAGTTCCGATTTCGCCAACACAATACCGTGGCGGTTCTCTGTACTGCCGCATACTGCTACTGGTTTCCCTCTAAGGCTGGGGTCCAGCATCATCTCAACCGAAGCATAAAAGCAGTTCATGTCACTATGTAGTATCGTTCTTTCACCCAACTTCATCACCTTTCTTTCAAAACTTCATCTGAACCTATTGACAAAGTGAAGTTTTGCAGATATAATTTCCGTATAACTTCACCAACCTTCACCCGTATAATAGCACAGCGATGAAGTTCGGTCAATAGGTTCGGTGAAGTTGATGAAGTTACAGACGAAATTTTTTTGAAAGGAAGGGCTACCATGACATTTTCCGACAAAATCAAGGTCTCACGAGAGAACTGCAATTTAACCCAACAGCAGCTTGCTGATAAAGTGGGCGTGTCCAAGCGCACCATCGCATCCTACGAATCTTCCGGGGCAATCGCTCGGTCTTCTACTATGAGGAAGCTGGCGGTAGCACTTAATGTTTCATATGATTATCTGGCAAACGATGATGTGACTGACCCGAAGCAGGGTATAGAAAAGATCGAACACATCGAGGCGGTCAGAGGTCAGTTTGGTGACAAGGCTGCCAGTGAAGTAGACGAACTGCTGGAGCGTAATGCTGCCCTCTTCGCAGGTGGTGAACTGAGCGAGGAAGCCAAGGATGCGTTCTTCACTGCTGTTACCAAGGCATATCTGGAATGCAAAGAGGAAGCCAGAAAGACCTTCGGGCGCAAAAAGAAATAAGTCCGTTTTTTAGGACATATCGTTTTTTATAATTGAAGTGATACAGAAAAGAGGGATCTGAATGACCGTGGATTATATCTGCCGTGAAGTGGAACGGCTAAAGCGCAAATTCCATGAGACAGACCCATTCAAGCTGTGTGATGCGATGGGTATCATACTTCTGTATGCGCCGATGGGTACATACCCAGGAGCCTGCAAAGGGTTCTTCCTGGCACAGAGCCGCAAACGCTCAATCACCGTTAACAGTGATCTCCCGGAGGCGATACAACGAATTATCGTCACGCACGAACTGGGTCACGCTGTTCTCCACGCCAAGGCCGTGGGTGTAAATGCCTTCCACGACTTTGAGTTATTTGACAGCACCTCTTTCATGGAATATGAAGCTAATATATTCGCAGCCGAATTTCTCATGGACGATGATGACGTCCTGGAAAAGCTGAATGAGGACATCTCCTTCTTTGGGGCTGCTTCCTTACTCCGTGTCCCGCCGGAACTGCTGGACTTTAAGTTCCGTCTGATGAAACGGAATGGATACAAATTGATAGATCCGCCTTTGATGGCGAATGCCAACTTCCTAAAGAATGTGGAAACGGAGGTCACCGATGAATATTAAGGTTTATGTGGATGTGACCGCCAAGTTCAACAGCGATGGGTTTCTGATTCCCATCAACCTCACTTGGGAAGATGGTCAAGTTTTTGAAATCGACCGTGTCACCGATATCCGGCAGGCAGCCGCCATGAAGGCTGGGGGGCAAGGTGACCGTTACACAATATGGGTCAGAGGAAAGCAAAGCTATCTGTTTTTTGAACGGAGCTGCTCTCTCACTGGCAACAATCTCGGCCGGTGGTTCGTAGAACGCCGAGTTGCGTAAGGAGGGATTTCATTGGAAAACAAGAAAAACTGCTGGTTCTTCGGGAACTACAGCAGAGAGAACGTATTCATGTTGACCACTACTACGAGGCACTTGAGCAGATTGGCGACATGAAATACCATTACTATGACTACATGACCACGGAGCCAATTCACTGCGACAAGGAACTGGAACGACTCCCAGAGGCTGACTATGACCTTTGCTGTGCATTGCTGACCATGTTGCTCCGAGAGGATCATTTCAGTAATGGCTCCTTTGGGGAGCGTTACCGAGCCGGACAGGTACAGCCTATTCTACAGCGAATGATAGATTTGTTATCGCAGAAAGAAGGCAACCGTGGTAACTGAAACTGAACTGCGCCAACACCGCTGTTGCTTTACGGGGCATCGTCCAGAAAAGCTGAATCGGTCGGAGGGCGAAATTAAAAAAGACTTGGAGGCGGCAATCCTCCAGGCCGTAAATGATGGATTTGTAACTTTCATCACAGGCATGGCCCGTGGCGTGGATATCTGGGCTGGGGAAATTGTCCTCCAGCTTAGGAATGAGAATCCAAATCTCCACCTAATAGCCGCAGTCCCATATGATGGCTTTGAAAGCCGCTGGTCTGCGGATTGGAAGGTACGCTATAACAGCATAATGAAACAAGCTGACCTTGTACGCTTTATTTGTAAGGGCTACAGTAAGGCTTGTTTCCAAGCCCGTAATGAATGGATGGTGGACAGAGCTGCCAGAGTAATAGCTGTGTATAACGGCGAACCAGGCGGTACCCGAAACACAATCGAATATGCAAAGCAGCATGAAATTGCTATCACTTACGTCCTCGGATCAAAATATTAATCCTGCAATTTTCTCGACCCATTGAAAAAATGCGAGGTTCGTGCTATAATAATTCAAATTTGGTGTTAAGAGGAGGTTTGATTGATGCAACTTTCTATCGCTTTGAAGACTATAAGGCAAAAATCATTTATGACACAAGAGTGTTTCGCAATGGAACTCGGCGTGACAGCCTCTACCATCAACCGTTGGGAGCATGGTAAGGCAAAACCTAATCTCACTGCAATGAAGAATCTCAAATTGTTTTGTGAGAAACATTCCTTAGATTATGGGCTAATCGAAACCGCATGGTTTGATACCCAACAAACAACATAAACGACTATAATGAAAGTAAAGGAGCAAATAAAATGCCGCTCATAGATATAAATGATGAAATCCGAGAAAAACGGGAAGATCTCGGAATCACCGTAAAAGAGTTTGCAGATGCCCTTGGCCTTGGCAAGAACGGTGAGAAATTACTGAGAGCATGGGAAAAAGGGGTTGCGGTACCCCCAGATGATGTATATCAGAAAATTATTTCCTTTGCATCGAACCGTCCATATTGCCAGTCAATCGAGGACAGCACATTTCGTTTTATAGATTTATTCGCTGGAATTGGTGGTATCCGCATTCCTTTCCAGGAACTCGGTGGTACTTGTGTTTTTTCGTCTGAATGGGATCAGTTTGCCCAGAAAACATATAAAGTTAACTTTGGTGAAACGCCTTCTGGAGATATAACGCAGATAGAATCTGCAAGTATTCCAGATTTTGATATTTTGCTTGGTGGCTTCCCGTGCCAACCGTTCTCATCAGCTGGTTTGAAAAAAGGCTTTGCTGACACACGAGGCACCTTGTTCTTTGAAATAGAAAGAATCATGCGTGATAAGCGCCCAAAGGCGTTTTTACTGGAAAATGTGAAACAGCTTCAGACCCACGACAAAGGACGAACCTTAAAAGTCATCCTTTCGCACTTAGATGATTTGGGCTACTATGTAAAGTATGCGATTTTACGTGCCGGTGATTTTGGTGTGCCACAAAATCGTGAAAGAACTTATATAGTGGGCTTTGACAGAAACTTCTTTGATGTGCCAGAGAACTACGACTTCCAATTTCCTGTTCCCACCTATGAAAAGACGAGGCTGGGTGATATTCTCGAAAGCGATGTAGATGAGCGTTATACTTTAACTGATGCCATCTGGGAGGGGTTCAAAAAGCGAAAGCAAAATAATATTGATCGTGGAGCAGGATTTGGATATTGTCTGTTCAATGAAGATTCTCCGTATGTAAGCACTTTGGTTGCACGTTATTATAAGGACGGCCAAGAAATCCTTATAGACCAGGGTCCTGATAAGAACCCAAGAAAACTGACTCCTCGTGAATGCGCCCGTCTGCAAGGATTTCCTGATAGCTATATCATTCCTGTGTCGAATTCGCAGGCGTATAAACAGTTCGGTAACTCAGTTGCTGTTCCTGTCATTAGGGCTGTTGCGAAGAGAATCCTTGAAGAAATGAATAATCTGCCAAATAGAAATGAGAGGTGATAATATATGTCGGATAATGCAAACCTTCTGATTTTACGGGACTTAAGTGATGTTATCGCTACCACAAAGGCAAATGTCAAAGATTTCGCAAGACCCGCAGAGTTTGGAATAAGCCCAGCTTTTGCTACTGCCCTTTCGGCTGCATTCCCTGACTATTCTTTTGAATTCTATGAGAGAACCGTCAAGGTGGCTACCCCAGGCAAGCAATACATTTACGTTTCCGGCCAGTCGTTTGCCCTGGCTGTATGCCTAATGGATTTTTGTGAAGAAATTGGCCGATACCGCGCTATAGCATATCGTGTTCTCAATCACTATCGGGAAACCTTTGAAAGCCTCACTCCTGAACAGGGCCGTATCGACGACAAAGTATTTACATCTCTCAGAGATAATGCCAATAAGCAGCTTACAGAGACATTCAGAATGAAGGCCAGAGAATTCTTTGGTACTGATTGTGAGGACGAAGAAACGGTGACTAAAAACACTGATTTTCTAATGAAATTCCTCACAGACTATAGCTGGTGGCTTGGTGGTAAGCAAATCAGTAGAAGTAACGATTGGTGTATCTCTCCTATATCTACTCTTCTGAATATGCCTCAAAACGACTCCAATTTTATTGCTCGTGTCGTAAGTAAGGCTACAGAAGATGCAGACTTTAGAGAGGCATTTAAAAAAGCTGTTGAGCGGGAATTTGATGGTAATACAGCCGCTGCTAACACTGCCGTATTAGCAGAATGCACACCTAACGAGGCAGAATTCCTTTCTCCGCAGTGGTTCAAACTCACTGCTACCAAGTATGCCCAAGTGGATGCGGAAGCAAATACTTTGTATCAGCAGTTCCAGAGCCTATACTCACCTGAAAAGCTCCGTGCGCTCACCGATGATGATCTTTTGGGTTATATTTTCCTCGGTGTTAATGACAGAAGCCTGTGCAACGCACTGGAGTTTGATTCCCAGTATACGCAGTTTGGTAGCATTGCAGGCGGCACCGCATACAAATACAATCTCTTCTACAGCAAAAATGAAGAAACCTGGAAAACCTCCTTCGGCGAGGGCGGACAGCGCTCCATCTCCCAGGACGAAGCACTCGAAATTGGCAAGCAGATTCGTGATGCTCTTGTTACCGGCGCGGATATCATTGCGAACCACGAAGCACTGACAACAGTCAGCGATTACAATAATCTTCTGACCGCACTGAATGTAGCCATTCCGCAGTACATCACTAAAATGTGGTTTTTAAAGTATTACCACATGATGTTTCCTCACATTTTGCCTAATTTCTATAACGAAGCGTGGCAAAAGCACATTCTTTGTAATTTGAACATTGTTCCTTCGGACGCACAGTTTGTTCGCATGGGCCAAATTAGCACCTTTATCAATGAGTGTGGCATTTCGAGCATTGTTTTTTCAAAGATCATTTTTGATAGCATTGGCTCTCCAAAGACCTTTTATCGTATCGGTACTGGTGATAACGGAGTATACTTCGATGAATGGCATCAGAACAATTACATTGCTATCGGATGGAATGAGTTGGGTGACTTAACCGCAGCATATCAAGAGGATGCCGATAGCAAGGCAATAATCACGGATGCACTGAAAGGTCAGTGGAATTACGACAATCGACTGGCATCTCGCAAATACGGTGAAATCAACAGTTTCTATTCCGCAGTAGCAGACACTACATATGCTGTTGCTATGGCAGGCCAGAAAGTGTTGGCTATTGGTGTTGTGACTGGTGGGTACTTCTTCGATGAAGAAAAAGACTACGGTCACTGTCGTCCTGTTCGTTGGCTTAAAGTTTTTGATGAAGGAAAAACGCTTCCTGTTGAGGGCGAAGGTAAACTGACCACTTTCTATGAACTGAAAAACAGCGAAAATATATGCTACTTGTATTCTCTGCTGCACGGTCATGATGAAACCACTGCTTCTGTCACAGAGGAAGAGCCAGTTGTAGAGCAAATCCGCCCGATCAGCTTCGCCACAGGTCTGACCAGTGACCTGCCTCGCAATCGCATTCTGTTCGGCGCTCCTGGCACTGGCAAGAGTTTCACTCTTAACCATGAAAAGGATGCCTTGCTTGCAGATGGCGGTGAGTATGAGCGTGTGACTTTCCACCCAGATTACTCCTACGCAAATTTTGTCGGTACATATAAGCCAGTGCCCTGCAAGGACAGCGATGGCAAGGACGCCATCACTTACTCCTATGTACCTGGTCCGTTCATGCGCACTTATGTGAAAGCCCTCCAGAACAGCAGAACTGATGCCCCCAAGCCCTTCCTGCTTGTTATCGAGGAAATAAACCGTGCCAATGTTGCGGCGGTGTTCGGTGATGTGTTCCAGTTGCTCGATCGTGGTGATGACGAGGTCAGCGAGTACCCAATCCAGGCATCCGAGGACATCAAAAAGTATCTGGTAGGAGAACTCGGCGGCAATCCCGATGATTATTCCGAAATTCGCATCCCAGATAATATGTTCATTTGGGCTACCATGAACAGTGCCGACCAGGGTGTATTCCCGATGGATACTGCTTTCAAGCGTAGATGGGATTTCACCTATCTGGGTATTGATGACAGCGAAGCCGGAATCGTTGGCAAAAAGGTCATCCTCGGACAAGGCGATTACCGCCGTATTGTGGAATGGAATGCGCTCCGCAAAGCCATTAACAATGAACTGCTCACTTACAAGGTGAACGAGGATAAGCTGATGGGCCCGTATTTCATTTCCAAGAAGAATCTGCCGGAAGGCGAAATGATCGACCCATCCGTTTTCACTCGTATCTTTAAAAACAAGGTCATTATGTATCTGTTTGATGATGCCGCAAAACAGAAGCGTATTACGCTGTTCGGCGGCTGCGATGAAAAAGCAAAAAACCAGTATTCCAAGATTTGCAGAGAATTTGACACCAAAGGTGTATATATCTTCTGCGAAGGAATCAGCAGCCAGTTTATTGATAATGTCCCAGAGGATGATGGAGAATGATTTCAGTATTTTTACGAGAACAAAAACGCTATACCCAGGAAGACCTGGTTAAAGAGTTTCATTGCTCCGAGGAAAAGACTGTCCGCATTCTGAAGCGTCTGAAAGAATATGGCGTACTGAAGGCTGTAAAAGCAAACGACACCCAGAAGGATCTTACCGATCTGGTGGATGAGGACATCGAAATCGCAGACGTTGAGGTCGGTGAAAACGAATATCTGTATGTATTCACTTTTGTGGGTGTTATTACCATTGAGGGTCGTGTGCTGAAATGCTATCCGAAATATCTGCTCGATGCCACGACCCCCAAGACAGAACTGAAACAAGTGCTGAAGGTTCTGGAGAAGTACAATTCCAAGGAACAGATCATTCGTATGTACAACGATACGAGTGACAGCAGCGCATTTAATATGTTGGCTGTTATGCTTTTCCTCCTCCAGGATTATTTCGAGTATGGCGCCTATACCAACACACAGGACATTATCGAATCCAATGGCTCCGGCGATATCCTCTGGGATAAAACCATCAACGAAACATTCACTCTCTTAAGCAACAACCGGCCCTATTACCCAGAATTGCTGACTATGAAGCGTGTGAATGATGATTTCGATTTCTTCAAACGCCTGCATGAGTGTATCCTTACACGCTGCACTGAAGAATTGAGGGATGCCGACCTGTTGGATTTGTTTGACATCATGGGTGTCGATATTTCTGATGAGCAGATTGAGGACTTCGGAGATAAGGAGTATGTCCTGGATCGCATTGTTAAGGAACTCAATGTCCAGTTCAACACCCGCAAGCAGCTTCTTCTGAAAACACTGTATGCATACATAGCCAACAGCAGCGCACTGGACGATCTGGACTGTTTCAGTATGTTCGGAACAAACAGTTTTAACCTGGTATGGGAAAAAGTCTGCGCAGAAGTGATGGACAACCAGTTGCAGAAACCTATCGGTGGTCTGCGGCTACCTGTGCCGTTGGCAGAGCAATACCGTGATATGCGGCATAAGAAACTCATTGATTTGATTGATAAACCGCAATGGGCTGGAATTGCGCCGAGCGGTGAACCGTTTGTAAAACAGGCCGAGGACACGCTTATCCCAGACCTTATTTCAATCGTTAATGTCGATGGGGACTACCAGTTTATCATCTTTGACGCTAAATATTACAACATCCAGCTGGAATACAACAAGAAACTGCGGGGGCAGCCTGGTATTGAGTCCATCACCAAACAATATTTGTACCAGTTGGCATATCAGCCGTTTGTAGAGGCTCACCAAATCAGCACCGTGCGGAACTGTTTCCTTATGCCGACAGCTTCTGCGGAAATAGTCGAAAAAGGAACTGCATCCCTCGCCATGTTAAGTAACTTGGGACTGCAGGATATTCAGGTGCGGTTGTTGCCTGCGGAAATGATGTACCGTCATTACATCGAGAACACAAAATTGGACATTCGCAAGTTAATGCTGTAAAAGAAAATAGGTGCAGTCTATAATAGGCTGCACCTTAGATTCTTTAACTATCACGATGTAATATCTATTCCATCGTTAGAATTTCGCACATAGGAGGGCTGTTATATGAAAAAACTTACATGGGACGAATACTATGACAATTTCTATGACTGGTCCCTCAGTACACAGAAATCCTATTCCTCTGGCCTCACTTCATATGGCTCAGCAGATGAGGTTTTTGAGGTTGTCTCAGAGTTCGTATTTCACGACAAGAAGTTCGCCAACCGATTTGTAGATAAGGCTCTATCCGCTGGTGTCCAATTTACGCCAGACCAGATTCTGGAGTTAACCATTCTCATAGAGAAACCTATTCTTACCAGAATGGCCGAAACAGCATCGCCCCCGTTCAACCGTGAGCAGCTTGAGGAAATCTATATGCTCATTGATGACGAGGTTTTTGATAAAATATCCAAAAATCAGAATATCGATATCTTCAACGATGACGCAGAACCAGAGGAAACTGTTCCAGAATGGGATGAAACAATCCCTGAACCCGCCCCTCCGAAATTGGGCTTCTTAGGGACACTTTTCGCAGTGCTGGCAGGACTTGGTTCGGCTTCAAATTCGTCATCAAAAAAGCACAATGGGCGTTGCAACGGCGATTGTGCCAATTGCCCGCCCCATTATGGCTATAGATACGGCAGATGGTATTATGGTCATGACCACGTCCACGGTTGCGAATTTGGAGGTAATAAAGGAAGCGGCAGCATGGATTGAAATAGGTGCAGTCTACAACAGGCTGCACCTTACTTTTATTTAGAGTCCATTATAGCCCAACTTCTATCAACTGCTTTGATAGTAAGTTTTCCATCCTCGCATTCGACTAAAAGGTCAGAACCTATATCAAATCCGGCAGCCTCCAGCCATTTACCTTTCAGTACGATGGTCGGAACATCCTGGTAGTTATATCCGTTGCTCTGGCCGTAAACTTTCAGCCTTCTGTTTTTCTTATCTTTCATGGCATTCTCCTTTTGCTAAATAGTAGTTACGCCAAATAATAAGGCGTTTCGTCAAAAGGTTAGGAGTTTTGCCAAATGGTGCTACATCTGCGTGAACCGTTTGCTACATATCGAAACTTCATATTCACCCCATACTACATATAGTGGGTCTACAATCCAGCCAAAACACACCATCGGGTATGTGTTCCCAACCTCAAATTCCGAAAATAAAAGCCGAAAAAGCCCAGAAATACGGCATTTTTCAGCGGAATATGTGTGTTCAATTGGCGGTACAAAGCGTTTCACAAACAAATAAGACACCGTGTGTAGACAGGGATATCTCCCCCGGCCTGGGGTTCCTCCCTCCCCCGGCAAGCGCCTGGGCAGTGATACCGTGGTGCGGGCTCCTGAACGGCCTGGCCCGGATAAGCGGCTCTTCTTTTTTTAACAGCCCGCAGATACTGTAGATTTTAGATACCTCGATGCTTTCTTCCAGCGTGATAGGGGGCATTATAGTCGGCAGCCTCCTGGCCGCC
>OATU01000914.1_pt1 | contig 21270 bp, 31 predicted proteins | sample 1516711 | NCBI WGS metagenome assembly OATU01 (sample SAMEA2579971, study PRJEB22360) | human gut metagenome | biome: human gut; feature: human-associated habitat; material: faeces | place: Denmark | collected 2008/2010 | reverse complement strand
CGATGGCACGTTGGGGGGGGGGGCGGGGGCGGCGGGGCCCCCGGCCGTATCCGAGGCGGGTTTCTCCTTGTCACCTGTCGTCGGCGCCGATATGACCGGTGTGCGTGGTTCGGCGCGTGACGCAGCCTCCGACTGTCGCGCCTGTTCGGCTTGGATGCGCGTGGCCTGTTCCTCGGGGCTTTCCGTATGCGGCACGTCCAGGGTTTCGATGCCTCCCCATGAGCCGTCCACGTCGGTCGATACGGCCTCACTGAACGAACGATGCGGAACCAAGTGTTTCGGGAACGATCTGACACTGCTCGCCATGTGGATTGGAGCCGGATCGGCGGCGTCCGCCCATGCCGGGATCGTCGGCATGGCGAGCATGACGATTGGCAGGAGAACCGTCAGGACAATGGGAGCTCTTCTAATAGTGGATGTACTGGTATGCATGCGTCTGTTTCGCTTCGATGGTGCGTCGGAACGGGCCGACCTGCCCGTTCACATTGGCTTCGCTAATCTCGATGGAACCGTCGCTGTTGACCTTCTCCACGATGGCGACGTGCCCCCATGCGTTGTTGACCTGCGCCGGGCTGAACACAATCACATCCCCTTGTCGGGGAGTATCATCCACCCAATAGCCGAGCGCCTTGGCGGAATCGGCCCACATGCCGCCATCCCCCAGATGGCTGCCGACCGGCAATCCCAGTTGTGTGCGCCGCACGTACGCCCACCATGTGCATTGCCCGTACGCGTACGCGTTGCCCGTGTCGCCGGTCGCATGGTCCGGATTGAATCCGGTCGGAGTCTGATCCTCGTCGCGCCCGTTGATCAGGTCACGGACCACTGGATTGTCCGCGTGGATGATGGTGAGCTTGCCCTCCGGCCGGTCGCCCATATCCCATGTGCCGTCCACTGTGAGGTCTTCCCTTTGGCTGCTCCTGCTAGCCGCATCATCGATGCTTGATGCCGTCAACTGTTCCGTGGTTAATGCGGTGGACTGGTTGAAACGTTCACCTGCGTATGCGGTTTCATTATGCGGCAGAAAAAGACATGCCATTCCGCCTGACAAAATCATTGCCGACATCAGGCAGAGGGCGACACGTCGTTGGAATCGGTTCTTCCTTCTTACGGCTGATCGGCTTACTGGTTGAACGGTCTTATGTGCTGCCCTGCTCAATCTGCACGCTCCTGAATGAATTCTGGAGAGGCGATGTTATCGTCGAACCGGTAGGTGTCGGGTTGTCCGAGCATACGTCGAAGAAGAGGCGAATGCCGGGTGACGAGCCGGTTGAACCAGCCTTTAGCCTGCCAGGTCACGTTGATTACACGCCCGTTCTCATTCTCCACTGAAGCTTGATGTACGACTTGTTCACGACCTTGAGCTGTTTGACGGCCTGCTGGCAGGAAGATGAAAGCGATTTTCTGCCCGGCGTATATGTCTGCGGGAATAATGGTGTTATCGATGAATATCTTAATTCTTCGCATCGGCGCAGCATCCTTTTTTAAGACAACGTTCTGGAAGATTGACCGGCTTTTCCTGTTCCGAAGTTGGGTGGAGGAAAACCGGACGGATACTACGATTATCATTCGTTCAAAGAACGATTCTTGAAGAAAATCTGAAAACCTTGACGTCCTCCACTCGGCTGAAGCCGGGGGATTCCTCCCATCCTGACGATGGGAGAGGTTCTGGTCTCTAAGAGACTGCCACGGATTCGCGTGCAGCGTTTCCGTTGGTCTTATGTCCCTGTTCGACCGGGGTGCCGTCCGCGCCCCACAGGTTTTCCGACGTGACGGCGAGCGTGTCCAATCCCCGTTTGAGGATGTTCCGGGCGGCGTTCACGTCGGCGTTCGCCGTGTACGAGCATTTCTTGCAGACGAAGACCGCTTGGCTCTCGCGGTTCTTCTTGTCCACATGCCCGCATCGGCTGCATGTCTGGCTCGTGTAGGCGGGGTTGACGAGTATCATGCCCACGCCTTCGGCGAGTTTGGTCTTATAGGCGAGCATGGACGCGAGTCGTCCCATGCTCGCCTGTCTCAGGCTCCGGTTGAGTCCGCGTTTCGCGGCCTGCCCGTTGGGTAGGTATCTGTCCTCATGCAACGGGTCGGGAACAGGCTTGTTGCGGCGGCTCATGTTCGCCAACCGCAGGTTCTCCAACACAATCAGGTCGTTTTCGCGCACGAGCCGGGTCGTGTACTTCTGGTACACGTCGTCCAGTATGCGCTTGGATTTCGCGTGCAGTCTCCCGATTTCCAGCCGTGTTCTCCGATACGCGCGGCTGGTCTTGCCGCTCTTCGCGTACTCCCGTTCGCTGGAGTATCCCGCGTTCCCGGCCCTGCGGGCTTGGGCCTTCTGCCGTTTCCTGATTTCACGGTCGATGGCCTTCAACCTGTCTTTCGGCAGGTCCATGAACCGTCCGTCGGAGTCGGCGGCGGCGTGCACGCATCCACGGTCGATGCCGACCGCCCTGCCGGTCGGCTCATGCTTGACGGGCGTTGGGGTGTTGTTGAACACGACGGTGCGGTTCGTCCAATCCACTTGGATGGCCGTGTATTCGCGTATCGGCTGGCTGACTCGCACGTGCAGGAGGATGCGGTAGCGTAACGGTTCGCCCGGCAATGACATGCCTTTGGGATTCTGTCCGGTGATGGTTATGATGCCGTGGTTGCGGTTGACCCGACGGTATACGGCGTTGCGTCCCCCGTTGTGCCAGCAGACGAAACACTGCCCGTCACGCTTGTACGATTTGAACCGGGGCATTCGTCCCGGCTTCAACCGTTTGCTCAGCAGGGTCTTGCGTCGTTGCACGGCGGTGAACCATTCGACCCGTTCGATTCGTGTCGGTGACTCCAATATGAGGGACGGCACCGCCGCCAGCCAAGAACATTCGTTTCGTGACCGGCTGACGCTGCGAGTGTCGGGTTCGCCGCCGATGGGGACGAGGGTTTTGTCCTTGCCGTATTTGCAACGGTTGGAACGCAATTGGTTGAACCGGTATCGCCAAGCGTCGCACAGCCAGTCCATCGCCTGACCGCCCGAACACGCGTACAGTCTTTCGGATTCGGGGTCGTGCCGGTCGGCGTAGCCGGTGAACGGTTTGGCTCCGTCCAACGTCACACGTTCCAACACGACTTTCTGACTCATAAGGCTGATTCTACCACATTCGCGTATAATGTGGGAATAGTAATGCCGTGATTCCTCCCCACGCCTAAAGGCGGGGGCACCCTCACGGCAAAACGGTGGTATTCCGTCCTCGATATCCCATTCGACGGTTTCGAACCGGCTGTTCGAGGCGGCGGCCCGATCGTCGCCAACCTCAATGCTCACATCGGAGCCGTCCGGGAAATACGTCATAGTGCCGCGGCCGGGCGGAAAGCTCACGTGGAACCCGCCGCCCAATGCGGTGGCGATATCGACCGCATTGCATGCTGCCTCGCCGCTCACATAGGTCAGCCGTTCGCATTCATCCATCATTCGCCGTCCCCGTTGTCCTTCCGATACTCTTCGCTGGCGATGTACGTGACCGCGAAGTCGGCTATCTGGTCGCGCAGCCTCGGAAACGCCTCCCTGCCCGCCTTCTGGCACCGGTCCATGATCCATGCGAACAAGCCGAAAAGGATGCAGCCGCCCAGCAGCCCGTAGCAGTTCGCGTCGGCCGGCTGATGCGATGAAAGGGCCGCCAGGCCTGCCCACCAGCCGATGCCGAGCATGATGCCAAGCGCGTGCATGCCGATCGCGAACGGGGTCTCGTCATCATCCACGATGGACAGCCAGCATTGCAATCCAAGGACGATGAGCAGGAACGCGACAAGCCACAACGGCGATTGGAGAAGTCCGACGAGCAGCGGCGTATGGTTCGCGGCCAGCCAGGCGAGGATCGGCCCGTGGTTGAATGCGAACACGATCGCCATAATAAATAGGACGATCGCCGTCCACGCGAGACGGCGCACGGCTTCCAGACTCATGATTCCTCCCCCTGCTGCCTTCCTGTCCGATTCAGCCGATCATGCCGCAGTTCCGCGGCCCGGCGCGATATTCGTTCGTCGCGTTCCGTTTGACGCCGGTATTCCTTCCGTATGGATTCCAATTCCTCGGCATCGGGTCCGGTCATGGAGGACTTCTTTCCGTATTCGATGCGATCCAGTTTCAGGAGCTTATCAAATCCCAACGTGGCTTGCTTCCCGGTCTCGACATCCACGATGGCGACTGTTCCGGCTGTCCTGTCAACATGGGCGTACAGGGCAAGGCGCGATCGGTGCAAGTCACGAAGTTCTCCCTGATCGTATTTGCACCAATATTCTTCATCGGAATCATCCCCATTCGAGTCATGGCTGTCATCCCGTTCCATACGGAGTCCGAGTTCCCGCATTTTCTCCCTAACCGGGTCCGGCGTAATCCCTCTCAAGTCGAGATTGCCGGAATCCGGCTCCTCGAATTCGCTCCTGTCACCCTCGAACAGCACCTTTCCGAGGGAGTGGAGCCGGTCGAGCGTGTAATTGGGCCAGCTGAGATTGCATCCGCCGTGTATCCGCTGCGGATTCCATGGGGCGTCGAAGTCGAGGAACGTGGCACCGCCTCCGCCCTCCCACGAGTCGTATACCGTGCATGTCACATCCGGGTTCGCCTTCAATCGCCAGCGGGTCTGCACGTAGTCGCCCGAAATGCCGTTCGGCCGTGGCCTATGGTTAACGAACACTGGCTCGAAGCCCAGCCGGGTCAGTTCATCCCAACCGTCCGGTTTTTCCTTGACACTCAGATTGAGAATCACCGGATGTCGCCTTTCCTTCTTTTTCCCAAATAATCCGAACATCATCGGTTTCCTTTCTGATTGTCGAAACTGCCTTCCGGCCCGTAGTCGCTATCATCCAACGTCCATTCGCTTGTCCCATCCGGCCCGGTCTCGAATGCGATGGTCGTGTTGCAGAACCCGCAGCGTTCCACGGTGATGGAGGTGCGTCCGTCGGCCGTCAATCCCTGCGCCCACCATGGCTGGAACGGGTGCCCGCATCCGGAACACGGTTGCGGATCACGTCGCAAGCCGTTGTTCTCGCAGGGGAACAGTGCTCGGGCTTCGATGGGCTGATGCCACCCATGCCAATCGACGGGCCGTCCGTCCCATGCGGGCGGCAGCCGAAAGTCGGTCAGGTCGGCCGGCCATTCCAGAATGTTCAATGGTCCAGCTCCTTTTCGCATTCGTCGATGATTCGCTGGACGTCCTCGCCGGTCCAGAAACCGTAATGGTCGAGCCTTGCGGCGACCGCCTGAATCAGGGGCTTGTTGTTCCTTGCCGCGAGCCGCGCCCTGACCCACAATGAGTCCATGATCTCGTCGGTGGAGCCCATCGCCGGGTCGATACGGTGGATGATCGCCGCGTTCACCAGTTCCGACTGCAATCGGACGGACATATCATCGTCCATACCGGTGGCGTACTGCTGGCTGGTCTCTCCGGTATCGTCCTCCCGCAGCATGATTCCTTGTTGCGTGTATCCGAACCGATAGCCGACCACCGCATGACCCGCCTCGTGCAGGCGGAGGCGCATCGGAGGTTCGGACGGCTTGGAATGGCGGATTGCCCGGAGTTTCGCGATCCACCAGTCGTAGGCGGAACGAATCAGCTCCATCATCTGCGGCCTCCGAGCATCACGTCCAATATGACGGCCAATGGCACGACATCATGGTTGGCGTGCAGCTTGCACGCCGGCCCATACACGCCCTCCTCGGGCAGGAACTCGCAATCGTCGTACCCGTCGTCTCGTGTCCAGCGGCGGATGGCGACGGGTGGTTTCCCGCACATGTCATAGTTCTCGCCCTTCCAGCAGCCGGCCGCGCAGCCGAGCCGCAGGGTCAATGGGTCGCATTGTTCGGCGATGAGCTTCGGCTCATACGGCAATGGCTGTTTGGTTTCACTCAAAGTCTCGACTCCCCTTTCCGCTGTGATATGCGTTCGCGGGTCAAAGGTTTTCATTCAGCCGGCTTGCTTCCATCGCGAAGTGGGTAATCATCAGTATTCCTGAGGTTGCGAATCCGATTGATGCGATGACCATTGCGAGCCCTGTGACTCTCCACATGAAGCATGCGCAGAGGACGCATGTTATGGCGAGTATGATGTTGGCGCTGTTTTCGAAGTTCTTGTACGTGTTCATTGTGGTTTCTTTCATTCTATGTGGACATATTCAGTATAACATGCAAATGGAAAAAAGAATCATGCAAGGCTTGAAATAAAAAATCCCCCGATGCCATACGGCACCGGAGGATTATGTGTCCACATAGAACTAAGTTTCATAGAAACCAATGATCCTACGACAGCAAAAGCTGCAAGACCCAAAATAAGTGAACTACTGGACATGCTCACACAAGATGCTAATCGCCGTCCATATACAATTCCTAGTCCGCGACCTCCTCGCTTCCCTCGAACACGATCGCGCCTTCATCATCACGATGCTCGTCAAACCACGCTTTGGCCTCTCGGAATCCATGCCTTCCGGAGCAGAGAACTGCACGTACTGTCTGGTGTTGACGTCCTCCCATGCCTGAAGGCATGGGATTCCAGCATCAATGCGATGCTGTTGGTTCGCGTTTCAGAGCGGCTGCGTCCTTGGCAATATTCTTGTCTTGGATGTCTGACGCCGTGTTTCCACGCCCGGCCTCGTCCAGGCCGGATATGAGTTGCTGGTGCCCGCGTTGCAGTATGTTGATCGCCGCATTCGTGTCGGCATTCAACTTGAGGCCGCACTTGGTGCAATGGAATTCCGCTTGGCTCTCGCGGTTCTCCTTGCACGTGTGGCCGCACCGGCTGCACTGCTGGCTGGTGTACGCGGGGTTCACGAGCAGGAGGCTGCTCGCGTACGCGCGTTGGGTCTTGTATTCGAGTTTTTGCCGGATACCGCCCATGCTCGCGGAACGCAAGGCGTGGTTGAGTCCGCGTTTCGCAGCTTGACCGTTCGGCAGGAACCGTCCCGGATGCAACGGATCAGACACGGGTTTCGCCTTGCGGCTCATACCTTGGAGATTCAGATCCTCCAATACGATCAGGTCATATTCGGAGACGAGCCGATGGGACACCTGCTGCTGGAAGTCGTCGATAATGCGATGCGCCTGACGGTAGAGGCGGCTGATCTGCTCCTGCTCCCGCATATACCGGTTGGAACGGTGTCCGCCGCGCACATACTCCTTCGCACTCAACCCGGATTGACGGACACGACGCGCCTGCGCCTTCTGACGACGGCGAATCTCCCCATCGATTTTCTCCAACCGGTTTTTCGGCAGGTCGATGAACGAACCATCCGCCAACGCGAGACTATGCGCGCAGCCACGGTCGATGCCCGTCTCCAAACCGGTGCGCTTGCGGGGGATGGGCAACGGGTCGTTGACGAACACGAGATACCCGGCCTTGGGATGCACGCCGATGGACGTGTAGGGGCGAATCTCCTGGGACAGGCGAACCCTGATACGAATCTCGAACCGGCATCCCCGGCCGGGCAGGCTGTGTTCCTTCGAGTTCTGGCCGCTGATGACGACCACGCCATGCCGTCTGTTGAGCTTATGGAAGACGGCGTTCGCGCCCTTGTTGTACCAGCACACAAACATCGGATCCGTCTTGCGTGACTTGAACCCTGGCATACTGCCCGGATACCGGTGGCGCTTCTTCAACGTCTTGCGACGCTTGTTCGCACTCCACCAGTCCGTGTTCTCGATACGGTTAGGCGACTGCAACACCATCGCCGGCACAGACGCCAGCCACGAGCACTGCTCGCGCACCTGCCGGTCCGTACGGGAATCCACCACCGCCCCCAACGGGACCAGCTCGCTCCTGCCACGGTTCCATTTCATGCGACGGGTGCGCAACTGGTTGTACCGGCAACGCCACGCATCGCACAGCCAATCCAACACCACCCGAGGATCGTCCGACCAGACGGGCATCTCACATCCTTCGACGTCCACGCACATGCCAAGATACGGGGCCGCACCCCGCACCTCAACACGTTCGATGCACACCTTCTGAGTCATGACCATCATTATACCATTACGCGCGTAGTAATATTAATCGAAGGAACGCAGTTCCTCCCCGCCCTAAAGGACGGGGAGGAACTGCGAAAAATAAGGTGAATTGATTTCGGCAGACAGCTTTTCGACGTATGCCTTGTCGCGCTTGTACTGGCAGTTGGGGCACCGTTGGCAGCGTTCCATCCAGCTTTTCTGGCAGGCGCTGATGCCCTCGTAGACGCGCTTGTGCCCGCAGATGAAGGTGACTTCGCGGGTGGCGAGGATGTCGTGGTCGAGGTCGTTGGTTTCGTGTTGTTCTTCGATGGTGAGTGCCATTGGTTTCCTCTTTCATTATCTTTATGTGGACATACTCAGTATAACAGATATCTTGGTGGTGAGATAACGAAGAAACAGGAGAAAACCAGAAAACAATAGATAACGTGGAACCAGAAAACACGACAGCCCCTTCCAACGAAAAAAAAACAACATGCCAGCCAACAAATCAATCCAAGCCCGCCAACAGCTGCGAGACCCCAACACCGGACGATTCCGAGACGAGCACCGTCAATCCGGTATGCCAACCGACGAATCCATACGAAAATACGAACAGCAACCCCGGCCGCCATTGCCTCCCCCCACCGAAGTACCCCTACCCCCAGCGAAGCCAAGACAAGCGAGCTCCAGAACCATTCCGGTGGACGGAAGACCAGGCTCCACGCTCACCGTGCAAGACGTGCCGGACCAGACACACGGCATGAAACGTCACACGCAATTCCAATCCCCCACCACCTCCATCAGATTGGAAACGCCGATATCGAAAAATATCAACCTCCCGAAGATGGAAAAGGTCGCCGACGATCTGGAGACATGGCGAACCCGTTCCAATGAGAAACGTGGCGAATACGATGCGCCAATCGCGCGGATGGAGGCATCCGGAACCGGATTGAACCGGCTGACGGTACGCCCGGTATTCGGGACGCCTCCCCGTAGACCTTGGCAGCCATGGAAATGGAAAGCATGGCAAAAAGCGAGGGAGCGAGAGTCCCTGGCCTCGAATGGATTCAACTACATACACAATTAGCAGAAAAGAGCAGAAATGGTAGATACGGTCAGATCAGCGCAGGCGAGACGCCAACTGAGGGAACCCGAGAGCGGCCGGTTCAAGGACGAACACAAAAAAGCCGGGTTCCCGAATGCTGACGCCTTGGAAAAATATGAGCGGCAAACATCCATCGTAACTCCGCCCGCATCCTATTACGACGGGACCATGAGCGAAGAGAATCGTGAACTGTGGGCCGAAGGGATGGACGCACTCCAAGACAACTCCCCCTATGTAGGTTTTTCCGGAGGATTCGACGAACAGGATGACGCATCAATCGACGGATGGCGCATACACCGAAGGAACACTCCGACAGGAAACACAGTGTACGAGTTTCGAGACGCGAAAAGCTCAACCCCAAACCGAGTGGCATACCTGATCAAGCAATCGGATATTGACGCCGGTCATTCCCCCACATGGTTGGATGAACGGCAGCAGTCATTCTTCACCGTTCTGACAAACGGCAAAAGGTAAGAGCTGCGGCAGACAGCTCGAAAACGTAAATAGACAACCTCCCTACACAAAATAGCAAGGAGAAACAATGGTCGACTCCAGAAAATCAGCACAGGCAAAACAGCAACGTCGAAACCGTGACGGCACTTATGCGGATGAAGGCAAAACTAGTAGCATGCCGAGCGGGGACATCCTTGAACGTTTCGAACAACGTCAGCAAACCAATACTGGTGATGCGCCGGTTGAAACCTATGAGGCAGGCGTGAAGCGTATGCAGGAGCTGGATCAGAGGCTTATCGACATTGCCAACAAGGAGTATGAGGAACGTAAGTTCGGCCCGGACGATGAAGCGTATCGCGTGGAGTCGGGCATGTATGTCAGCAAGGAGGAGTTCGAGAAGCTGCCGGAATTGGATCGCAACCGGTATATCGCATGGGGCAACGACTGCATGGATGACAACGAGGATGCGTGGAACGATCCTCAAAGAATGGAAGAGCTTGCCCGAGAGTCAGCGGAGGATGATGATGCCGAAGTGTATTTGACCGAACCGGAGCTGACTTACACGGATGACATGGATTATTCCTTCGGAGAGTATCTGGAATCCAAGGGTTGCAACCCACAGTCGGCGGAGGAAGGCGCCAACATGGCGCTCCAAGGCCATCCCAATCTGGAAGTGACCGGCAACACGTATCCGCAGGTGTGGCCAACCGACACTGGCAACAACCATCGACGTGCGAAACTCTTCTACCTAGGTGGCAGCAAAGGATGGCGAGTCACCTTCTCGGACGGTCGCGGCGACGTGAACAAAACCGTCATCGACTATAAGAAAAGCGACATGGGCAGCGACTACTACGATCAGACCAACACCGCACGAGAAGCGTTCAAGACCGCATTCGACTGGGTGGACGGCGGAAACAAAAAGAAGAAGCACTGACATTCATGGGTTCTTGACCCGTATTTCTTCCGAAAGAAGTCCACGCCAAGAACCCGGTCTGCCTTTGCCAATATCTTGGGGAATATGCCTGATATTTCCTTGAACTGCACGAGACTCGATTCGAACGTAATCGAAATCGAGTTTGATGATGGTCTGCTGCATTACCGTTTGAATCTGTCTTCGAATGCTGCACATACGCTGCTTACGCTTATCGACAGCGTGCTTAAGGAACCATCCGCGAACAAACTAGAGAGAATAGAAGACCTGCGATTCGATGTTTGGGACGATGGAGGAAATCGTTATGGCATCAGGGTATCAAACCACGGTGCAAGCATAACCGGCCGTGTATCGGCAATCGAATTGGATACATTCGCGGACAAGCTGGAACAATTCGAATTCGGCGTACAGACGGGAGTCGGCCTCAGCAAGCCAGAAGAATAGAACAATGTGGCCAGTCTTCCTTGATCCCCCGTACAAGACAGATAGGCCACATTGCAATGCAATCAGTCCTGATTTTTTTGAAGCCAATCGACTAGATCGGCAGCGGTCAGATCAGACAGCCTTCTATTGGTTCTCAATTGTCGCGCAACTTCATAGTCGTGAAGAAAATCGCTGATTTCGGACGTGGTCCAATCCTTGTTTCTCAAATGTCGTTTCAATCGTTCCAAAGGCCAGTAAATGCGATGAGCCTCCAACATCAGCTCTTCAGCGTCTCTTCTATCTGTATCCCATTCAAAGACGAGAAGATTGATTGCCTTCTGCCTGTCAATACCTAATTCAGCGAATACACGAGCAATATGCTTCCTTTCCTGTTTCCGTTCGAAAGCTAACGCCTGATTGACTTCCTCATTGACATTGTCTATTGCATTATCCTGGGCCGCATCTAATGCGACTGAACCTATTTGACTAATGGTGTCTACGATTAGATTTTTGTCTACCACTGTCACACCTCACTGCTACCTGTCATACGAGTGTATGACTTAAACAACACTTGCAGGCGCGTATCGTCATCGTCCTTCAGCCATTTCCCCGCGCCGAACGCCACGTCCGCGATCTTGTCCAGCTCCAGGTGGGCGGCGCGTAGGTCGGTCGGCATGTAGTCGGGGTCGTACAGGTCTGCCAAAGACTGGCCGGGATGGTTCGCTCGCGCCGCCAGCACGTTCCTGCCGGCCTCGATCAATGCGGCGCGGGTGTCGTCGTCGAGGGCGGGCAGAGGCAGGTTGTTCCAAACCACCGTGTTGCTGAAACGGTAGTCTGATTTCAGTCGTCCGCCGACCGCCGCCTGCCAGACAATGAACATACGCGATTCGATGACCGCGAACGCCAGTCCGTCCGGATCGGGGCTGGTATAGCAAAGGTCGCTCACGATTACATTGGGTTCCAACGACAGGCAGGTGGCGTACTCACGACGGCCGCTGAATACTTTGGGAAGGCAGAGAAAGCGACCGGTAGGCTGGTGGTTCTCGTCGAACAGCCATGAGGTCGTGGCCTTCGCACGGGTAGGGGCCTTCTTCGAGGCGAGTCTCATCTCCCTGACGGCATCCACGCGTCGACGAAGGAATGCGGAGTTCCTGATTTCGGCGGGCTCCACATCGACAAGCCACAGGCACCAGCGTTCGATCCCGTTGATGAGTTCGCGCGACCCTCGGAACGGCCTCACGTATTTTGCCGCGATTGGGTCGGATATCGCTTGGTCGTGCTCCTCCCGATTGTCGAGGATGAGGTTGCCGCCGTCCGTGGGCTGGGATCCGCCTTCGGCCTGCGCCTGCTCCAACTGGCGGACCGTGCAGTGCACGCATTCCGGGTGCATGCCCGTACAGACGCCTATTCCGCAATACGCCGCGACGGCCAGCAGTGTGCATCGTTCGCCGTTGAGGAAATCCGCGTCCGACGCCGTGGGAATCTTTTTTTCGATTCCGGACACCTGTTCCCCGCACCATTCGATTACGTCGTTCAGGGTCTTGTCTTTTTCAGTTACGTTCGTAGCCATCGTTTTCCTCCAAGTCTTCCCCGAGCAGCCTGAGTATTTCCGCGTATGCGATAAGCTTCCCGTCAAAAAACGCTTGGTTTAACCGATTCCTCTCTGCAAACGCCTCTTCCCGCTCTGCGTGCGCATCAGCTTCTTTCTCGCGGATTGCATCAATCACGTTCGTAGTCATGGTTTCACTCCTAGTTTTCGTTTTGCAGAACGGCGAGTATGGTGTCATCGCATTGCAGTTTTGGCAGTGGTTGCGGTGTGCTCATATCCTCGTAGAACCTGTTCAAGGCGTGCGAGGTCGTTTGCGTGTATGGACTGTTGGAATCGTAAAATACGTTCGACCAGACATTCCGCGAGTTTTGCACGTATCGCAAGTGCGCGGGACAGAAGAATCTCGGCTTATTGTCACCGGCGAACAGGCATAGCCATTCTCCATTGTCTATAACTTCAAGGATTGCGTCTTCCTCGGTTAACTCCCAGAAGTCGTAAGTCATGTGACAGTCCGGGTAGTCGCATGTCGCCAAGTAGGTTGTTTCCACTCTTACGCTCATTTGATGCTCATTTCGGCTTTGCGCATGATGTACCGCATATCGGAGTATTCGCGCGCCTCATGCTCGATCAGCGTCATGCGTCCTCCTCTTCCTTCGGATGGCCCGCACCGTCACGGTCCAGGTATTTCACATGCAATTGGGTCGATTCGCGCATGGACAGGGAGTCCACCCACTTCTCGATCGCGGCCCGCCTCACCCGGTTCAGCCAGGATTCGTACCGGTCGGCGGCCTCGTTCAACGGCAGGCCCACCGCATCACGCAGCATGGCGGTCACCGCCATGTACGCCATGTCGTCGGTCAGCGGCAGCCCGTATCCCACATGACTAGGCCGTATATCCACGAAGGTGATGTGCGGCGGCAGACTACCATCCGCGCGTTGCACAAGCATGGAAGCGGCGCCGCCCAACGAAACAAGCAAGGCTCCCTCGTCGGTGATGACAGCCGGACCCGCGAGTTCGGCTCCGCTGTCATACCGGACCCGCAGCATCAGGTCTCCGTTTTTCTTCGGATTGGTCAACGCTCCTCCTCTTTTTATGTGGACTTCTTCAGTATAACAACCATATTGTATTTTACATGTTATACTGAATATGTCCACATAAAAAGATTGAAAGAGAAAACCAAAGGAAAATGCAACCCATACAAGACGTCACAGACGCACGAAAGACCTACACCCTATACGAGTGCGAAAAATGCGGAAGCCTGCGACTCGAAAGATCCGGCAAGCCCATCACCAAGTGCGCCTACTGCGACAACCTCTCCCTAAAACAGAGGTTCCTCTCCGCACTGATCTCCATCGTCCACGAAGCCACATATAAAATCCCAAACCCAAACAACACCGGAATCGTCCAAAACAAGACAGACACAAAACTGCCCGGGAGTGTCGTCCAAGTCTTCGTGGATAACCCGAAAACCTACTATACGACGAAAATTCAGCTCGGAACCACATCCATCGACTACTCCTATGATTGCACATCAGGGGACATTCGCATCGTTGCGAAAAATTGGGATCCATTCGACTTGGAAAATGCCGACCTCGGTACGGGATGGCATATCCGACTGCTGGTGCAGACATGGCGCAACGAAATTGCCAAGCGAATGGAACTGACGGCGTGAACAACATCGACAGCATCGAAAAAGCACTGGAGCAATTCCCCCAGCAACGCATCATTTCCGCATGGATAGAAGGAGACTACGCGCATGGTTTAGCGGCGAAGGACAACAAGCCCTCGCTTTGCGTCATCACGATGCCGCAGCCTTGGGAGATACTGCTCGGCGAAGCTCGAACGACTCAGAACATGCGTGACCTCGATATCAGAATCCTCACACCTCTTTCTTATATCGACGGACTGCTCGACGGCCATCGTAGCCTGTTGGAATCGTTGACATTGCCAACCGAATGCTTTCTGCTGGACGCCGGCTTCATTCGCGCCATCGAGCCTTTCGCCCATCGGTTGACCACCAGCAATGTCGTCAAGACGGCTTTGGATGACGCTCGCGGGAACCTGTCCGTTTTGCGACACTGGCCGGGCATGAAGAGCGCGAAACGCAATAAATCCATGGCCGAGACCGCACGATTGCTGAACGGAGTACGTCATATCCAGTCAGGAACGGAAGCCTGGCCGTGTCTGCTGGATGCGGATGAAATCACGCTGCTCCGTCGCATCCGATTGCAGGGAATGAATCTTGCCGATCTGGAAAGAGACTATGGCCTTCTTGCAGATACCCGCAAAACGCCCCCTCTCCCCCCGTTGGAGCCTTATGTCCGCAGACAGGTCGAAGACGTGGTTCTCGGATTGAATCGTCGAATCGTCAACCGCGAGGCGGAATCATTTTCCGTCAAGAATCTGATACATGCCCTGCATGGTTTCGGAGACGGGATTACGGCTGATGCCTAATCGAAAAGACTGGCAGCCCGAGGACACGCAAGTGGAGACCGCGGCTATGGCGCTACGTGCCCAGCAAATGCGCCTGTGGAATCTCGTCGGGGACAGTGCGACTGTCGGCCGCTGCTGGCAGCAGACTCCCGTCTGGCTGAGGTGCGAATACCGGCAGATGGCCTCCGCGATGTTGCGCGCCGTCCACTCTCATTCCCCTGATTCTATCCGGGACAAGCGCCCTCCGTCCGTACGGCAGTTGAGCGAGAAGGCTGCGGATGAAGAGGAGAAACGGATTAAGGAATCGTTGAAAGGTCAGGACAATTGATTGTCGAGCTGAATGATGATGCGTTGACCAAGCCCGCTGGATGCTCTCTTTGTGGAAGCACGATGGGCTTGGTGCCGAGCGTGTATGGTCCGGTTTGCATGGAATGCGTGTTGTCCGACAAGCAGGTTGGCCCGAATCGTGCGAGTCTGCTTTTCACGTTGTTTGGCGACGGTCGCGGTCGGAAGGTTCCTGCCTGACCTCGATTTGTCTGCTATACTGAATATGTCCACATAATCTTAGAGAACACAGGAACACCCAATGAGCTACTGGGACAAATACCGAAGCGACGATCCACGACGCATCCCGCCGCTGGAGGCGCCATTGCTTGACTACGTCGTGGTAGACACCGAAACCACCGGCCTCAACCCGGAAGATGGCGCGAAACTCATCGAAATCGGTGCCGTGAAAGTCAAGAACGGACGAATCGTCGACACCTACAGCCAACTCATCAATCCGCAAATGATCGTCCCGCCGCACATCACGCAATTGACGGGAATCACCACTTACGACGTGAGTGGCAAACCGACTGTCAAGCATGCGATGAAAGAGTTCGAACGGTGGCTGGGATTCGAAACGCCCTTCCTCGCACACAATGCGACGTTCGATTTGAAATTCCTCGACTGGGCCACGGCGGAAACCTGGCCGAATCGTCCCCTGTTCGACCACCCATTCCTGGATACCTTGGAAATGAGCCGTGACATCCATCCGGAAATTCGCCATCACAAGGTCGCGGATCTGATCAAACGCTATCACGTGGCAGACGTGGAACAGCATCGAGCTCTTTCCGACGCAATGCAAGAGCAAGCCTTGTACCAGATTATGTGCAAGGAGTATTTCCTCGGAGCCTAATCCCGGGCATACTGGATTCTATTCTTTCCTGATATTTTGCTTGTTAAACTGAATATGTCCACATAACACCAGAGCAGAAAGACATGACCTTGAAGTGTGCGAAAAACTAACAGTACACGTGCGACTCATTCCCTACGGTAACCTGCGAGATGCGGCAAAGCTCCACCATTACGAGCTGCGTCGCAGAAACATGGTCAGGGATGCCGGCAAGGAGCCAAATCCATTCGTCTTGGAACGCTGGATGGTCAATTATGCCCGGCATGCGTTGACCGATTACGACCAGCAGTGCCATGACTTGGATCAGGATAGGTATGTCGAGCTTCGGACGGCGACATTGGACGCCATAGCCGACACGTATCCGCCATTGAGACATGAATGCGAACGTCAGAAAAGAATCCAGAATCCAGAAAAGGAGCCCGAGTGAGTAAGGAAAACAGCACCGGCGAAACCATCGGGGCGACTACGACGATCATTCTGGAACCGGCTCGAATCAGCGGCAGTACCGTCGAACCGTCGCGGCGCGAAATAGCGAGAAAGCGTCGGGAGGAACGACGTTTGAGCTGGGCGCTCGTGCTGGGAATGCTGGTTTTCGCGGTGTTCTGGTTGTTGGGGATGCAGTTGGTTTCCTGGCTTGCGGTTGGGGTGCCTTTGATGTGGAGGTTTGTACTGGCGGCGTCTTCGCTTGTTTTTGCGGCCGCGTCCATGGTCCCCTCTTTGGTATATGCGTTTCGTCGAGAAAGGAAGAATTAGTTGGGTGTCGGGTTGGCTGATGTGGCCGCTGAATATGTACGATTGCATCGGGTCGAGCGGCAGTCTTTGCAGATTCGCAGTGTTAATCGTGTCGAGTTGACGGTGATACAGAATCTGTGGGCGGATAGGGTCGGGAAAGATCGATTGGATATCCGTTCCGCTCCGGAGGTGGTGATACGTGCGATCGAGCGGTCGAAGCGTGGTCATGAGCTTTTCGGTCGGGTTCGTGAGGCGCCTGAATTGGTTGTGTACGAGCTGAAGACACTTACCTGACATACTGAATATATCCGCATGTGATAAGATTGTTCTATGACATCGCAGACTGAACCCCTCAAGATAGACGGACTTACCTTGATGCTACGAATAGGCCACGCCCCACGAGGGCGAATCTCCTATTTTAGCCCGCAAACCACCATCGAGGAATTCCTCCGTCATGCCGCCGAGCACGAGGGAAGACTGCTGTTCGTCGGCAACTTTAAATCATTGCGAAACAAAATCGGTTTTCATTATTTGCTGCTCTGGTCACCCCAAAGCGCAATCAAACTCGTTGGAACGGTGACCAATTTCGGAGAGGCATACAATCCAAAAACCTGGAATCCGAAATCCCACTATCAGGCACCATTCCCATGGGGAAGAACGCCTGCCAACTACTGGTTGGCGTTGGACAATGTGCAGCAATTGGGAGATTTCGATCCGGACAAGTTCGAGAGATTGGGCTACAACGCCAAAAAGATATCGCTGGCGGATGAGATGGAAACAAATGCAGCCACGTTCATAATCCGCCCTATTTAACCTTCCTCGCCAAGGATTCCCCCGCCTCTAAGCGAAGCGTAGGCGGGGGATGAATTGGCGTATCTATATATGTTATACTGTAATCAGTCGTATATGTTATAAACGAGGTGATTGCAGTGGAATTGGAGTCGAATCATCATTCGGTGTTCCTGTTGTATTATCATCTCGTGCTCGTCGTGAAATACCGTCGCAAGGTGTTCGACGACATCGTTTCGGCGCGTGCGCGTGAGATATTCGAGTACATCGCACCCAAGTATGGGATAACCGTTGAGGAATGGAACCACGACATGGACCACGTGCATGTATTGTTCCGTGCCCAGCCGAAGAGCGAGTTGAGCAAGTTCATCAACGCTTACAAGAGCGCGTCGAGTCGTCTGCTCAAGCAGGAGTTTCCGCAGATTCGGCAGAAACTGTGGAAGGAGTATTTCTGGAGCCGCAGCTTCTGCCTACTGACCACAGGAGGCGCGCCAATCGAAGTCATCCGCAAATACATCGAGAACCAAGGCAGGAAGTAAGGAGGTGAACCATCATGCAGGTGAAACGTCATTGCGCGGTCAAGTACCGCATGTACCCGAACAGGGCTCAGGCGGCATTGATTGACCGCACCATCGGTTGTGCGAGGTTCATCTACAATCAGATGCTTGAAACCCGCATCGGCACCTATAAGGCTACGGGTAAGTCGTGCAATCCGACTCCCGCCCAGTACAAGGACAGGTATCCGTTCCTGCGTGAGGTGGACAGCCTCGCACTGTGCAACGCCCAATTGAACGTGGCGAAGGCGTACAGGAACTTCTTCCGCGACCCCAAGCACATCGGCTTCCCGAAGTACAAGGCGAAGCATCGCAATCGTCAGACCTACACGACGAACAACAGCAATAACAACGTCACCCTCGATGAAGGAGGCAGGCATCTCAAACTACCGAAAGTAGGGATTGTGCGCGTCCGCCAGCATAAACGCATACCCGAAGACTGGAAACTGAAGAGCGTGACCATCGAGCATTGCAAAAACGGCGAATACACGGCGACGATACTGTTCGAGTACGAGACCCAAGCACTCGAACCCGTCCGACCCGTGCATATCGTCGGATTGGATTACTCCTCCCACGGCCTGTACGTGTCCAGCGACGGCGAACGAGCCGACTATTCGCGTTTCTACCGGCGGATGGAGCCACGGCTGATGCGCGAGCAACGTAGACTCAGCCACATGGTAAAAGGGTCCGGTAATTGGGTGAAACAGAAGCGGCGCATCGCCAAGCTCGCCGCCAAGGTCGGGAACCAGCGAGCCGACTTCCTGCATAAGACGGCCAACCGGCTCGCCGCCCGATATGATTGCGTCGGCGTGGAGGACTTGGACATGAAGAACATGAGCCAATCCCTCACACTCGGCAAAAGCACGATGGACAACGGGTACGGCATGTTCCGCACCATGCTCGCATACAAGCTCGAACGGCAAGGCAAGCAGCTGGTCACGGTAGACAGGTTCTACCCGTCCAGTCAACTATGCTCCGATTGCGGATACCGCAATAAGGATACGAAGGACCTGCATATCCGCGAATGGACATGCCCTGACTGTGGCGTTTGGCATGACAGGGACGTGAACGCCGCGACCAACATCATGCACGAAACACGACGACTCATGCAGGAACGATAACAAAAAACTTACGAGAACCGTGGGGCGCACGGGAATAGCCTGTAGACACTGACTCGGATACGAGCCTTGAGCAGGAAGCCCCCACCTCAGATCGCGAAGCGGTCAGGTGGCGGGAGCACGTCACCCTCTGTCGTGGCTGTTATACTGAAAACATCTGCATAAAAGGAAGACTTATGGCAACACTATACGATCGACGAGCGCTCTTCGTGCGCTACAAGAAACAGTCATCCTATCCAGGACGGCAATCGGTCAAACTCGCCGACGGAATCACCTGCCGGTATAACTGGGATCTGGATAAAACCATTCTGGATTACATAGAGGAGCATGCCGAGAAATCCGACGGGAAAGTGCTGTTCCCTCTCAAGTTCAACGTGTCCGATTTGACCGTCAACACATGTAAAAAAGCGTTCTTATGGATGACGGATGACACTTACATTGAGGCCGACATTCATGATTCAGGCGCATATTACGCTTACGGCATGAATGACTATGACGGGTTCACAGCGCCGCCAAGCCTCACCATCCCCGAAGCGCGATGCTGGGTGAAACTCGAGCACGTGTCGAAAATAAAAACCAAGTTCCCCATCGACGACTACAGCATCCAGGCGTATAAGGGCGGAGGCGTCGTCAAAGAAACCCCCCTGCGCGAAATCCTGAAAACCACTCACATGAATTGCATGTACATCACCCGGAACGAGGGTTAATCATGTCGAAAATCATATCCAGCATCCCAAGCATCCGATACACGGCGGACGTGGCATACCAGTTGGAACCAAACATCACCGTCCAAGGGACACTGAAATATGTGGGGGGACGTCGCGAGCTGACGGCAAGGACGTTGTTCGTCCACTTGGACCGTGATGACAAGGGCAAGATGACGGTGACCAACGTCGCGGTCAGCGCCAGTCGTAAATCTAACGGCAACTCGGCCTTCTACCGTACCGATGACTTCGACATGACACCGGAACTGCAGCGGGCCGTCGATCACGTGCGTGAACTAGTCAACCAGGACTGCGTCGGCGTGGACGACTAACCGGCAACCTTTCCTAATATCCCGACCATTGCGGTCGGGATATTTTTTTGGATATCGCCACCAACCGAAAAACGGGTATTTTCAATAGAATATCGGTTAATAACAACATCAAAATCTATCGTGGAATATATGCCACGAGGAAACTTCTACCGTCCAGAAAGCTTTATAAGCCCGGCCAGTGAATACGGGCTGCTCCGTTCTGCCACGCCGGATCGCACCGTATGGCTGTACGCGCGCATCCCCTGGAGCACTGCATTGCTGGATGGAGCCAACGACCGGAAACGCAACGATGCCGCGCAACAGCTGATGGCGTTCTTCGACGGCCTCGCCAATCAGGTCACGGTTGCCGGTATGCGCTACCGTTACATGCTTCAAAGCGAATATCGCGAATTCCATCTACTCACCGGATCCATGCCCGTCCGATACAGTCCGCCGGCCAGCATGAGGGACACCGACCTCGGACGATACCAGGCGCAGTACTACCGTAGCCAGAAGGTATGCAAGCAGTTCGCGGTCATCGGCGTTCCTTTGAAACTGGTCGGGGATCATAGCAACAATCGCAAGCCCGGCATGCTGCAACGCGCCCTGACATGGTATGACCGCATGTGCTATTCGGTGGCAAACGGATGCCCTATGTTCGAGGAGTATCTGCCAGACGCGCATAATATCGAACGAATCATGCTCAACGCCGGGCTGGAACCATTCACCATCATGGATGAGCAGGAACGCGAACAGCTGGTCGCCATGATGGAATCATGGTGGGTGGGGCGCGCCAACTCGTCGGCCCTGCCTATCCTGGCGGAGAACGCACACGTGCATTTCTTCCCGGATAACGCGACCTGCGCCCACGCCAAAAACTTGTACGACAATGGCGTGGACTGCACCGAGTGGAATATCGACGAAGAATACCCGGCCAGCATCTGCTTCGCACGCACGGCGGATTTCAACCAAAGCAGCATCACCCGGGTTCTAAATAGAAGTGCAACACCTTGTCTAGGGTTGGAAGTGTTCAGTT
>OATU01000908.1_pt1 | contig 21347 bp, 18 predicted proteins | sample 1516711 | NCBI WGS metagenome assembly OATU01 (sample SAMEA2579971, study PRJEB22360) | human gut metagenome | biome: human gut; feature: human-associated habitat; material: faeces | place: Denmark | collected 2008/2010 | reverse complement strand
GAATCCATTTCCTGGATTCTGGGAACTACCATTATGTAAGCAAGATATGGCTGGAGAAGATTGAGGAGGAGTTTGAGCTGCTGGTGCTGGACCATCATACGGACATGCAGCCCCCCATGTTCGGGGATATACTGTCCTGCGGCAGCTGGATTAAGGACGCCCTTAACAGTAATCCTGCAATCCGGCATGTGTGGCTGGCAGGCCCTCCGGCAGATGCTGCGGATGGGATTAAAGCAGGGGAATATGGGGGACGGGTTACGTGCGTGCCGGAAGAACTTGTCGGGGACGGGGATGGCTGGCGGGAACGGCTGGGGGATTCCGGCCTTCCCCTTTATATTTCCGTGGACAAGGACGTGCTGGGGCCGGATCATGCCAGGACCAACTGGGACCAGGGCCGCGCCGGTCTTTGGGAAGTGCTGGCCTGTCTGGATGCGGCTGTTTCCTGCAGGCCCATCATCGGAGTGGATGTGTGCGGGGAAAACCCTGAAGGAACGGAGACTAAAGAGGATGGGGCCGGGGATGGCCCGGTCAATGACAGGACCAACAGGGAACTGGTGCATCACTTATTCAGTCTACCATTTTATGGTAAATTGTGATATAGTGTCATAAAACAGCGCGGGGACACGCTCCTGCGCACAGCTGACGGAAAGCGAGGGCATATGTATGAAACCAGTAATCGGGGTAATGCCTCTGTTTGATGAGGAAAAGGACAGCATCTGGATGGTGCCGGGATATATGGAAGGAATACGCAGGGCAGGAGGAATCCCTCTCATGGTCCCACTCTGGTGCGAAGGAGAGGATTTGGGACAGATCAATGATATCTGTGCCGGGTACCTGTTTACAGGGGGCCAGGATGTGGATCCGCACCTGTATGGGGAGGAACCGGACGCGCTCTGCGGCCGGATAAACCATGCCAGGGATGAACTGGAGAAGCGGATATTTGACATGGCCTGGGAGAAGGACAAGGCAGTATTCGGCATCTGCCGGGGGCTTCAGGTCCTGAATGTGTTCCTGGGCGGCACGCTGTATCAGGACCTTCCCTCCCAATATGCGCCTGCCCGGGACCCAAGTACAGGGATGGTTGACCATCATATGCGCGCGCCCTATGACCGGGTATGCCATCAGGTGGACATTCTCCTGGATACGCCCCTGCACCGGATCCTTGGCAGGACAAAGCTTGGGGTTAACAGTTATCACCATCAGGGAATCAAGGCCCTGGCCCCGGGTCTTAGGGTCATGGCGGCTGCAGAAGACGGGCTGGTTGAAGGCGTCTATGCGCCGGATAAAAGATACATACAGGCGGTTCAGTGGCATCCGGAATTCATGGGGGCCGGGGACACGGACGCCGCTAACATATTCGAAGGGTTCATAAAAGGGTGCGTTTAAGATGCAGAGGGATCTGACACAGGGAAATATAACTGGTACCATGCTGAGGTTTGCATTGCCTATGATTCTGGGCAATCTGCTGCAGCAGTTTTACAACATAGCGGATACCCTGATTGTGGGCCGGTATCTGGGGGCCCTGGCCGCGGTGGGGGCTGCCTATGCGCTGATGACATTCCTCACATCCATCCTTCTGGGGCTGTGCATGGGAAGCGGGGCCGTGTTCTCGCTCCGGTACGGTGAGAAGAATGAGACGCTGCTTAAGAAAAGCATATTCGTATCCTTTGTGATGATTGTAGCAGTGGCCCTGGCGGTCAATGTCGCGGTATTCCTGTTCATCGACCCCATCATGGGCCTGCTGTGCGTGCCTGCTGAGATATATTCCATGATGAGGGAGTATCTGTGGATGATATTCTGGGGAATCCTTGCTGTTTTCCTCTATAACTTTTTTGCATCCCTGCTGCGCTCCGTGGGCAATTCCTTTGTGCCTCTGCTGTTCCTGGGAATTGCCGCTGTCTTGAACGTGGTGCTGGACCTGGTCTTTGTGCTGGTATTTAACTGGGGCGTTGCCGGGGCAGCCGGGGCAACCGTCATTGCCCAGTATGTATCCGGAATCGGGATTGCCATCTATACATATGTGAAAATGCCGGAGTTCCGGGTGGCAGGAAGCGACATGGGAATGGACAGGGGCGTACTGCGGGAAATATCCCAGTTCTCAGTCCTGACCTGCGCCCAGCAGTCGGTGATGAACTTTGGCATCCTGATGGTCCAGGGCCTGGTGAACAGCTTTGGCACCGTGGTCATGGCTGCCTTTGCAGCTGCGGTGAAGATTGATTCTTTTGCATATATGCCGGTGCAGGATTTTGGCAATGCGTTTTCCACCTTCATTGCGCAGAACTACGGGGCTGGTAAAAAGGACAGGATTAAGGCGGGCATTAAGAGCGCGGTCATGGTTTCCATTGCATTCTGCATCATGATATCCCTGGTGGTATGGATATTTGCTGAGAAACTTATGCTTATATTTGTCCAGCCCCAGGAGACAGGCATACTGGCAGTGGGCGTGCAGTATCTGCGGATAGAGGGCGCCTTTTACTGTGGAATCGGGTGCCTGTTCCTGCTGTACGGTCTGTACAGGGCAGTGAGGAAACCTGGGATGTCGGTGGTGCTCACCGTGATTTCACTGGGCACCAGGGTGGCGCTGGCTTATGTGCTTTCTGCTGTTCCGGCCATTGGCGTGGCTGGGATTTGGGCCGCTGTGCCCATTGGATGGGTGCTGGCGGATCTGGTTGGATTTTTGTATTATGGAAAGGTCCGGCGGGAGATGTAGGATAAGCATGGGCCGGCGGGACATGGTTCAGACAAATAAAACATGGCGTGATATAAGACAAAGAGGCGGAATCTACGGTTCCGCCTCTATGATTTTGTTTAACACGGTACCCATCCGTTCAATCATGGGAACCACCAGGGCATTGCCCATACAGAAATACCGGAACTTTTCCGGCATGCCGGTATTGGTCCATTCATCATCAAATCCCTGAAGCCGTTCGGCTTCCACCGGGGTAAGTAGCCGCAGCCTTCCGGTTACCGGATCGGCTATGACATGTGTGCTGCGGTTTAAGGATGACTCAGAGGTCAGCATGGTGCGCGAAGGCCTGTCAAGAGGGTCCGGGAATGCAATGGGGCCTTCAGAGAATACATAGGCATGCCCGGATTTGGAAACCCGGTCGATTCTCTTGGCGCCTTTTAAGTACACCCATTTCCCCATGGACTCATCACTGATATAGTAACGCTGGTCCGCATCCTGTACCGCAATCTGCCTTAGCGGGATGGGAGGCTCATGAACCGGGACCGTGCTGCAGGTATGGATGATTCCGTTAATCATGAAACCTGAGTTTTCAAAGGGAAATGCAAACTGCCGGGATATGTCCAGTAAGTCATTGTTGCCGTCCTCATCGCCCGTGGCCAAAAGGGTCTGGGGATCCACATTGCTTAAATCATGGAAGGGAATACGTTCCGTCCTAAGGCTTGCGTCTATGGTGCAGGGAAATGCTTGTGCGAAGAATCCGTCCTGCAGCAACAGGTCCTCAGCCGTAGAAAGTCCCATGGCTGCCCCATGGCGCGTCCTGTTATTGCATGCAAATATGAAAATCCGTCTGCGCCTTTGGGCAGCGCCATAATCCGCCGCATTCACAACCCTCCACTCAACATTGTATCCTAACTGTGCAAAGCAGGTCAGCATGACGCCGAAATCCCGGCCCCGCTGGGATGCAGGACTCTTTAAGAGACGGTCAACATTCTCAAGCAGCACAAAGGGAGGACGTTTTGCAATCAGCGTATCCCTTATGGACCACCATAAGGCTCCCTTTTCCCCCTCGATGCCCTTGGATGACTTGGATGCGGCCACGCTGTAATTCTGGCAGGGGAAACCTCCCACTAAAAGCGTATGGTCCGGTATGGCTGTCTTATCAACGGACGCGATATCCTGTCCTGTCCTTTCATCTATATCTCCGAAGTGCTTCACATAACAGTCATGTGCCCATTGTTTTTTCCTGCCAGGCTCCCATTGGGAAAACCATACGGTTTCCCACTGAGGGGAAGCGTGCTGCAGCCCCAACCGAAATCCGCCTACACCGGCAAATAATTCACAGACCGTTTTTTGCATTGTAATTGCTCCTTATCATGTAATGTTATGATTATAACACATTGCGGGAGTTTGATCAAGATAAACTTTTGAAACTCCCTTTTATCTTTAAAACAGTATATGTTACAATAGAAACAAATAATAAAATGGGTGATGTTATGGATGAAGGTGTGAAGCGGAAACAGCGTCATGATAATATGAGCCACATAAGGGGAAAGGATACAAGCATAGAGATAAAGCTCCGGAAGGCATTGTGGGAAAAGGGGTACCGTTACAGGAAAAATTATAAGAAGCTGCCCGGGTCCCCGGATATTGCCATCACAAAATACAAGCTGGCTATATTCTGTGACAGCGAGTTTTTCCACGGGAAGGACTGGGATATCCTTAAGCCAAGGCTGTCAAGGGGAAGCAATCCGGATTTCTGGATTAAGAAAATCGAGCGGAATAAGCAGCGGGACGATGAAAACGACAAGAAGCTGTTATTCTCAGGGTGGACAGTCATACATTTCTGGGGCAAGGACATCCTGAAACGTACGGATGAATGTGTGCGGGTGATTGAGGAGACTATATTTGACATAAAGATATCGGAATGACAAGGCGAAGGAATACGGATGGGATATGCATATGATGGTGGACGGGGCCGGATTGCGTATGGGGGAGGTTCCGGTATGGGGGAGGTTGGGGTATCGGAGGTGGTTCAGGTATTGGATTGGTTAAAGAGTTAAATATTTAATGAGGGTTTGTCAGGTAAAGTGTGTAAATTTAATGATTGCGGTTTATGGTTTTGCAGGGGATTTTACCATAACCCCATCCTTTGTACCAACTATGATTTTTTCGCAGATATTCCCAAACAACCCAGTCTCCACCACGCCGGTCAAAGCTTTAAGTTTTCCGGCCATCAGACGGTAGTCCTGTAAATCCAGGATATAATTTCCGTTATCCGTAAGAAAGGCGTTGGCGCCGGGATTATCCCCCGACAGTCCGCTTCTGACCAGTCCGTTTCTGACCAGTCCGTTTCTGACCAGTCCGTTTCTGACCAGCCCGTTTCTGATCAGTCCGTTTCTGTCCAGTCGGCTTCTATCCAGTCCGCTCTTGTCCAGTCTGCCCCTATCTGGCCTATCTTCGGCCGGCCCATCCCCGTTCCGGCGCAGACAGGATGTAAAACCCATGGCGCGTACCTGTTCCTCCACGTATTCCAGAGCAAAGGGCACCACCTCCACGGGCAGAGTAAGTCCGTTCAGTGTTGGAACCAGCTTACTTTGATCCATGATCCAGATAACACGCAGGGCTTTTAAGGCAATCACCTTTTCCCGGAACAGTGCGCCGCCACCGCCCTTAATGGAATGGAAGTCCGGGTCAATGGCGTCCACGCCGTCAATTGCAAGATGAATCTGTTGCGCATCATGGAACGGGATAAGGGGGATGCCGTAATGGGCAGCCAGTTCCTCTGTCCTGGCAGAGGTGGCAGCGGCATGGATAGATAGGCCGCCGCGGACGCGTTCCGACAGCTTTACGATGAGATGATACACAGTTGAGCCGGTGCCTAATCCCAATATCATATTGTCCTGTATTTCACCGGCAGCTTTAAATGCTGCCAGCTTTTTTTGTTCCTCGGTTCCATGATATCCATCCGTATTGTTCATCCGGCTGCCTCCTATATGCTGACTCCCTGCTGCTTATTCCCTGCTGCTTATTCCCTGCTGCTTATTCCTTGCTGCCTATCCCCTGCTGCTTATTCCGTTCTGCTGCTTCCACCCTGCCTCCGATATCCTTCATGACCCTGTCTACAACCTGTAAATACCCGGTTTATGGTTCCTGTCTCATCCACTGGTGTCCGTGCTTTTCCAGCAGCCGGCCAGACTCATCCGGTCCCGGCGTCCCCGGCATATAGGGGTAAACGGGCAGGGCTGTATGGGAATAAAGCTCCTTTAAACGGCTGATGTAATTCCAGCAGCGTTCAATCTGGTCCCACTGGGAAAACCAGGAGCGCTCCCCCTCCATGCATGCGGTGATAAGGCGTTCATATGCTTCGGGCGTGTTAAGCTGGTGGACCAGGTTGCAGTTCTGGCAGAAATCCATTTTCGTGGGAATGATATCGTCCGTATCCCCGGGACGCTTAATGTTAAACTGAAGATATACGCCTTCGGTGGGTTGTATTTTGATAATCAGTACATTGGGTTCCACTTCCGGATAAGGCCTCCTGAAGATGACCGACAGTTCGATTTCCCTTGTGCCGGTCTTTTTTCCTGTGCGGATGTAAAACGGCGTTCCTTTCCATCGTTTATTGTCAATGAAGAGCTTAAGCGCGGCAAATGTCTCTGTCTGGGACCCGGGGCGGACAAGCGGTTCATTCTGATAACCCTCATATTGGCCTAACACAAGCATTTCCTTAATGGATTCCTCATCTGCCTGCCGCAGGGCGTCAAATACATCCAGCTGGGCATCGTGGAGGCCCTTGGGGGTCATTTCTTTTGGCTCCTCCATGGCCATGATGGACAGTATCTGAAGCAGGTGGTTCTGGACCATATCCTTAAGGGCGCCGCTGGCATCATAGTATCCGCCCCTTGTCTCCACGCCCATATCCTCCAACGCTGAAATCTGCACGGACTCGATATACCGGGAGTTCCAGACATCGGTAAAGATGGGGTTGGCAAACCGGATGGCCTGTATGTTGCGGACCATTTCCTTGCCCAGATAATGGTCAATGCGGTATATCTGCCCGGCCCCGAAATGGGCTTCCAGTTCTTTATTAAGTACTGTGGCAGACGCCAGGTTTTCGCCAAACGGCTTTTCCAGGATGACCTTGCCTTCCTCAGAACCCCCGACCATCTTAAGCCCTTTTGTGATGACGCTGAAAAAACGGGGAGCCACTGCATAATAAAACAGGTGGGACCGAATCTCATTCTGCCTGTAATACCTGTCCAGGGCCTCGTATTTGCTTAGTTCTGAGAAATTCATCTTGTAATAATATATTTTTTCTGAAAAATGTCCATAGCTTTTTTCTTCAAAGGGAAGCCGGGAATTTTTCTCCACCCATTCCCTTGCGGCCTGACGGTAACTGGCATTATCAAAATCCCGGCGGCCGATGATTACAATCCGGCTGTTTCCGGGCAGCTTCCCGGTAATGTCCATGGTGTACAGGGCGGGGAGGAGCTTACGAAATGTAAGGTCCCCGGTGCCGCCGAATATGGTAAGGTTGGTGTCAATTATCATTTGCTTTCCTCCATTCATGGTGGAATGTGCCTTCCCGGTCCGTCCTTTCATACGTGTGGGCGCCGAAGCAGTCGCGCTGTGCCTGGATTAGGTTGGCTCCCACTGCTTTTCCGCAAAACTCATCCAGATAGGAGATGGCATTGCAGAGCGCCGGGATGGGCAGCCCGTTCATGACCCCGGTGGATACGGCCTTTCGGAGGCTGTCCTGATGTTCATTGATCCTGGACAGGAAGAAACGGTCAAATATGAGGTTTTCCGGTTTGGCGCCGTCCTCGGACCTGGTTTCAAATGCCTTGGTGATATCATTGAGGAACACGGCCTGGATGATGCAGCCGGCCCGGAATATGGATGCAATCTTGCCAAGGTCCAGGTTCCATCCGTACTGCAAAGACGCATCCTGCATCAGCGAGAATCCCTGGGCGTAGGCAATGATTTTTCCCGTATACAGGGCTTCCCTGACCATGGCTGCAAATTGCTCCTTGTCCGCGGCAGGGCTCACTCCAGGGGCGTCAACCAGACCAAAAGCCTTTTTCCTGGTGTCCAGATGATTGGACATGATACGTGCGCTGCACGCGGAAGTAATCATGGAAATATCCACGCCCTGCTTCAGGGCCTCTATGCTGGCCCATCTTCCGGTGCCTTTTTGTTTGGCGCTGTCCAGTATATGGTCAATCAGTTCCCCGTCCGCCAGGTCGTCTGCTTCCCGGAAGATGTCGGCCGTAATGCCAATCAGGTAGCTGTGCAGTTCCCCCTGGTTCCAGGAATGGAAGATATCAGCCAGTTCCCTGTTGGAAAACCCTCCCACATATTTTAAGAGGAGATAGGACTCGGCAATCAGCTGCATGTCAGCGTATTCAATGCCATTGTGGACCATTTTCACGTAATGTCCCGCACCCTCCGGGCCGATATAGGCGCAGCACGGCTCATCCATTGCTTTGGCGGCAATGGCTTCCAATATGGGGCGTACCGGTTCATAGGCGTCCCTGCTGCCCCCCGGCATGATGGACGGGCCGAAACGGGCCCCTTCCTCCCCGCCGGAAATGCCTACGCCCAGGTAGTGGATGCCCTGTGCTTCCAGCATCTTTGTGCGCCTTCTTGTGTCCTCAAAAAAGGAATTGCCGCCGTCCAGGATGATATCCCCCTGTTCTAAAAGGGGAATCAGCTGTTCAATCACCGCGTCCACGGGTTTTCCGGCCTGTATCATCAGCATGACCTTCCTGGGCCGGGAGAGGGACGCAATCAGTCTGTTTAGGTCGTAAAACGGGGTCAGGTTCTGGTGGGGATGCTCCTTCATCACCTGCTCGGTGACGGCTGCGCTGCGGTTGTAACCTCCTACCTTAAATCCATGGTCTGCCATATTAAGGGCAAGGCTGCGTCCCATAACGGACAGGCCTACAATTCCAATATCAAGTTTTGTCATGGTATGAATTCCTCCTTATTCAATGTGCGGTTAGTTCTAGTATGACGGCCACTGCTTCAGGCGCAGGGACCTGGGAACACGGGCCGGTCAGGCATCCGGTTTCCTGGTTGATCCTGAAACTCACAAGCCCTCCCTCTGTCCGGTTGACGGCCAGCAGATACTGTCCGTCCGGTGTAAGGGTGAAATCGCGGGGATGGATTCCGCCGCTGCCGGTCTGCTGTACCAGCTTTAACTGACAGCCGTCTATATGAAACACGCTTATGATATCGGCAAAGCGTGTGGATACATAGAGGAAACGTCCATCCGGGGACAGCCGTATGGCTGCCGAGGCCGGGGGTTCCTTGTATGCCGCGCCCACGGGCAGGAGCGGATGAACCTGCTCCAGGGTGAAGGCGGGGCCTGACCGCGTATCCGCGGCCAGGGAATATACAAACAGCTGGTTGCTCAGCTCGCTGGCCAGGAACAGCCTGTGGTGGTCCTTATCAAATACTGCGTGGCGGGGACCGGTACCTGCCTCAAACCTTAATTCCCCGGCCGGTGCGAAATCCCTGCTGCAGTCATATATCTTAACCGTGTCAAGGAGCAGGCAGGGAACCAGCTGTGGAACAGGATCTGGTGGCAGCCCGCCTTAGGGGCTATATCAATCCTCTTTGCCAGTGTCAGGCCGCCGGGGGATTTCTTATAGACCAGGACGCATCCTTCGTGATAATTGGCAGTGTATATATAAAAGTCATCCTGGATGACATAGCAGGCCGGGGCTGTCTCATGAAATGCTTCTCCTGCCAGGCTGACACTGCCCCCGTCTGTATCAAGGAGACATATCCCTGCCTGGCCGTCCCGCTTCCTGGGAGCTGCTAAAAGCGTTCCGTACAGGGACAGGTATTTGCAGTCCAAAGCGTCATAGTATAGTTCAGGTCTTGACAGGTTTCCGTTATCCAGGTCCATGGAAAAACGGTATATCCCAAGACTTTGGGGTGAGGCATAGGTGCCTATATATCCGGTAAGTATATTCATGGCTGATTCCTTTCTATGATAAAAATGTAACAAGATATGATACAGTTTCTATATCTGTAATTATATGAGTTACAGTAACCTGTGTCAAGCGTTATTTAAATATCATTTAAAAGACCGGGGAGTTGGATGTTTTTTATTAGGATATACACTATTTTGTAAATAATGCGGTGTGGGTGAGGAAGGAAGATTGGCATATTGAATCAGATATAAGTATGTGATATAAATTGAATCTGTCGGGGCGCCATGGTAGAATATCACTAAAGGGTTGGCACAGGTGGATTTTCAACATTCTATTCCACAAAAAGCTGATTTGTATCTGCAATAGACAATGTTTTATTAGGTTAAAATACTAGATAGTTCAATATAATAGGGATTTTACTTAATAAAATAAGTTTTTTAAAAATATTTGTGGAAAACCAAGTTGTAAAAAATGTGGAATTTGGTGAAAAACCAAATGGCAGGGGGAAGATTGACCTATGTATAATAAACGTCAGAAAGAAATTATCCGGTTTTTGTCCGAGGCCAAGTTTGCTAAGATGGAGCAGCTGGCCGAACAGTTCCAGGTCAGTTTGGAAACCATACGCAGGGATTTGCTGGAATTGGAAAAAGATTCTTCTATTAAAAGAGTCAGGGGAGGGGCCGTATATAATAACCTGCGGGCCAAAGAAATGGAATACGAAAAAAAGATGGAGAATAACCAGGTTGAAAAGCATGCCATAGCCAAACTGGCGGCTGAGTATATCAATGACGGGGATGCCATTGCCATGAATAATGGCACTGCGAACCTGGAATTGGCCCGATGCCTGCTGGATACAAAAGAACGTCTGACAGTGGTTACTAATTCTCCGGACATTGCCATGGTCCTGATTGGCAATGAGAGTAACAGCGTTTACCTGACGGCAGGCCGTCTCCGCAGACATAATAAAAGTCTGATTGGAAGCATATGCAGCCAGAGCCTGGAGGATTTCAGGGTTGATAAGACCATATTGTGCATTGACGGCATTTCCATTGAGGATGGGATTACGGAATACAATACGGAGGAGGCTGCCATATTAAGGAAAATGCTTCAGATTGGGCGTACCAGGATGATTTTATGTGAGTTCAGCAAATTCAGTGAGGTTGCATTTAACAAGGTGTGTTCCGCTGCACAGATTGACTACGTGTTTACAGACTGGAACATATCGTATAAAGAAGTAAAAGCCTGGAGTGATATTCATGTTCGGGTATTGACCGCGGATAGGAAATATATGGAAAATAAGAAGTTGGAGTAAATGTGGAAAACCCGTGGAAATGCTTGTAAAACCACAATTTCCAGTTGCAAAAATTGAACATTAACCAAAGAAAGCTGTCAATTGCCATGATTGACAGCTTTTGTTTGTTTTTGGTAAGATTATACCACATAAGACAGTAAAAAATGAGAGGGTGTGGGGATGATTCAGAACAAACAGTTAATTTGTAATGGCAGGGTTGTACTCCCGAACCGTGTGGAAGATGTATCGCTATTGGTTGAAGACGGCAGGATAACTGCCTTGTTGGAAAAAGGAAGTGATTATTCAGGGGATTGTGAAATCATAGATGCATCAGGGAAGATAGTGATGCCGGGGATGATTGATACACATAATCACATGGGTGACCCGGGACCTGCGAATTTCCGGGAGGATTGGTACTGCGGTTCATGCAGCGCTGCGTCAGGCGGTATCACCACAATCTGCGACATGCCGCTGCCGTCAGAGCCGTCAACCATTGACAGGGAAAGCCTGGCCCTGAAAAAGCAGACGGCAGGGAGCCGTTCAGTGGTAGATTTTGCACTGTGGGGAGGCCTGATTCCTGACAGCATCAAGGATATGAGGGAAATGCACGACCTGGGCTGTGTTGGCTTTAAGGGATTTATGTGTTTTTCAACGAAAGTATACCCCCGTATCACGGATGGTTATCTGGTAGAAGGAATGCAGGAATCGGCATCCTTTCACGGGCTGGTTGCCCTGCATGCCGAGAATGCGGAAGTGGCGGATTTTGGCTGCCGGCATTATTCGGAAATCCACTGCCAGGACGAGGCATGCTTTGATGATGCAAGGCCGTGGTGGACTGAGTTTGACGCAATACAGCGGGCTGTGCTGTTTGCCAGGATGACCGGATCCAGGCTTCTGGTCTGCCACACCACCATCACCCAGGGAGCGGAATTCATAAAGAACCAAAAAAAGGAAGGGGCGCCGGTCTTTGTTGAAACCTGTCCCCATTATCTGATATTTGACAGGAATATACTAAGGGATAAAAAATCCTTTGCAAAATGTACGCCGCCCTTCCGCAGCCGCGAAAATGTAGAAAAGATGTGGGATTATGTAAAAGATGGGACCATAGATGTACTGGGTTCGGACCATGGCCCGTATACAGATGAAGAAAAGGTAATGCAGCACGATTTTTGGAAAGAGTACTGTGGCTTTGGCTGCAATGATGTGATGCTGGCTGCAATGATTTCAGAAGGAGTGAATAAGCGGGGCCTGTCATGGACAAGACTGGCAGAACTTACCTCCCAAAACGCGGCCAGGCTTCTGGGACTGTACCCGAGAAAAGGAAACCTGATGCCGGGGGCGGATGCGGATTTTATATTCATTGACCCGGATGAGAACTGGGTTTATGACGGAACCAAATCATTCTCCAAAACAAAGAGTGACAAAGGTCCGTATCATGGAATGGAGCTGAAGGGCCGTGTGACAGATACATTTGTCAGGGGAAAAAGGGTATATGGAGATGGAAGAATCCTGTGCGATGCAGGATATGGCAGATATATCAGAAGCGAGGGATGATTATGGGGAGGCAGATTGAATTAAAGAAAATCACCAAGGTATTTGGGAAATTGACAGCTAATTCCGAGGTGGATTTTACAGTTGAATCTGGAAAGATATATGGATTGATTGGGGAAAATGGGGCGGGCAAGACAACACTCATGCGTGTGCTTTACGGAATGTATGAGCCGGATGGAGGCGAAATACTGATTGACGGTAAGGCCGTGCGGTTTAAGAGCCCCAAAGATGCCATTGACATGGGAATAGGTATGGTACACCAGCATTTTGCATTGGTCCCCACCCTTACAGTGACGCAGAACATGATACTTGGCAAACCCATACAGAAAAAGAACGGGCTCCTGGACATGAAGCAGGCGGAACAGATGGTTTTGGATATTGGTAAACAGTATAAGCTGGAGGTTCCGCCCAAAGCGCTGGTCAAGGATATACCGGTCAGCCTGCAGCAGCGTGTGGAAATCCTGAAAGCACTTTATCTTGGGGCAGACCTTCTGATTATGGATGAACCCACGGCCGTACTCACCCCACAGGAAATTGTAAAGCTGTTTGAAACCCTGGTGGAACTGCGTAACGCAGGAAAGAGCATCATACTGATTACCCATAAGCTCAATGAAATCATGCAGATTACAGATGAAATCATGGTACTCAGACTGGGGAAGGTTACAGGGCACGTAAAGACCTCTGAGACAGATGAGCGCAGAATTGCAGAGATGATGGTGGGGCGCCAGCTTAGCGAACAAAAGGAAAAGAAAGTGGTTGACCAGTCCCAGATTGCCCTGGAAGCAGAGCGGCTTGAATATGTGGACAAATGGGGGGTCAAGGCAGTTGACGACATTTCATTCACCTTACATAAAGGAGAGATACTTGGCATTGCAGGGGTCCAGGGGAATGGGCAGTCTGAATTAATCGATATATTAACCGGTATGGTCAATGACTATAAAGGGACGATACTGATTGAAGGCAGGGAGGTATCGCCATCCATGGGAACCAGGATCAGGCGGGAATATGGGATGGGATGCATTCCTGAGGACCGGCAACTTACAGGGGCAGCGGTAGGCGCCACCATTCTTTCTAATTTTATCATGGAAGGATACCGGTCCAGGGATTTTGCAGGTAGGTATTTCATCAATTATAAAAAGGCGAAACAGATTACCTGGGACAATGTGAAGAAATTTACAGTGAAAACAGATAACATCATGAATGATGCCCTGTCTTTGTCCGGCGGCAATCTTCAGAAGTTGATAGTAGCCAGGGAATTATACCTGAAACCATCTGTCCTCATAGCTGCCCAGCCAAGCCGCGGCGTGGATATCGGGGCAACGGAGTATATTCATGATACGCTTGTGGAACACCGCAACCAGGGCAATGCTGTCCTGCTGGTTTCCAATGAACTTTCTGAAATCATGGCAATCAGCGACCGCATACTGGTCATCTATAATGGACGTTTTGTGGGGGAAGTTGATCCGGGCGCGGCAACAGAGGAAGAAATCGGCCTGCTGATGGCTGGAATTGTAAGGGAGGGTACAGCTGTATGAATTTTACGTATAGGCCGACGCCAATCAGTGTTAAGACTGCTCTTATGGCAGTGGCATTTGGTTTGCTGGTCGGCGCAGTCCTGATTTTTGCAACAGGCAATAATCCTATTGTTATCTATGCCGCCCTTTTGCGCGGCGCATGCGGTTCCATGTTCGCCCTGGCATCCAGCATCCGTTGGACCGTGCCCCTGATATTTGCAGGGGTGGCGGCATCCATTGCCTTTAAGGGCGGGGTCTTCAACATGGGTGTGGAAGGACAGATGTACATGGGCGGACTGGCAGCAGCCATTGTGGGCATCACATTCAGGGATTTGCCGGGATATGTCCTGATACCGTTCATGTTCCTTGCCAGCATGCTGGTGGGTATGATATGGGCGCTGCCTCCGATTCTGGCCAAGCTTTATTACGGCAGCAGCGAGGTGGTGCCGTGCATGATGCTGAACTATGTGGCAATGTATCTTACGGATTATCTGGTACATAATGTGTTCCTTGCCAGCGGTAACCGGGGCGCGACCATCAAGACGGACATGATTGCTGAACAGGGGCAGCTGACCAAGCTGATACCGGGAACCAATGTGACCACGGCACTGTTAATCAGCCTTGCGGTTGTGGCTTTCTATTGGATTATGATTAAACGGTCAAAATTCGGCTATGAATTTGAGGTATGCGGGATTAACCCCAGGTTTGCCAAGTATGGTGGAGTGAATGTAAATACGGCAAGGATTGGCGTCATCCTTATGAGCGGGGCCATTGCGGGGCTGGGCGGCGCCACTGAGATCATGGGAGTCAGGCTTTGCTTTGAGAGCCGTTTTGTGGGGGATTTTGCAACCAATGGAATCCTGTCAGCCCTGCTGGGCAGCTGCTCTCCTCTTGGAACCTTGTTCGGCGCGGTATTTATGGGTTTTTTAAAGGCAGGTTCCCTGACCGTGGAGCGGACCACCAGCGTATCAAGGGCAGTGGCCGTGGTCATACAGTGTACCATCATATGTTTTGTTTCCGCCAAGGCATTTGCAGGTATGCTGGATTGGAAACGGTTACCATTCATCAGGCATAACGTAAAGGAAGGAGAGGCATCATGAATATTTCGCTTTTAATCAGCGCTACCATGAGGTATTCCGCCCCCATCCTGCTGGCTGCAGTGGGAGCCCTGTTCTGTGATTGTGCCGGGGTAACATTCATCATATTGGAAGCCCAGATGCTGCTGGCCTGTTTTTTTGCGGTTATTGCAGGCTACTATTTCCACAGCTGGGTGATAGGGGTGCTGTGTGCGGTTATTGCAACCCTTATCCTGGGGTGCTTCTTTACCTGGATTACCATGAAAATGAAAGCCATTGAGCTGGTGGTTGGCTTTGCCATCAATTTCCTGATTGACGGCTTTACCATATATCTGCTCAGGATGGTGTTTCACCAGACCGGTTCCTTTATATCGCCGGATATCCCATCCATATCCAGGATTACGGTCCCTGTGCTTTGTGATATCCCGGTGATTGGAAGTATTTTTACACAGCAGACATGGATTGTGTATGCAGCCTTTCTCACCGTGGCAGCCGCGGCCGTCATTATTTATCACACGCCTTACGGACTGCGTATCCTGTCCAGCGGTGCCAATCCGGAAGCAGCCGAGGCAGTGGGGATTAATATAAATAAGACGCGGATTTCCTGTATCCTGATTGCCAGCGTGCTGTGCGCATTGGCTGGAAGCCAGCTCTCCATCGGATTTTTGTCCATGTTTTCTGAGGGTATGACTGTGGGTAAGGGGTATATTGCACTGGGCGCATTGATGTTCTCAAGGCGTAGGCCTGTGCTGGTCCTGTTCATCACGCTGCTGTTTGGGTTTGCGGAAGCATTTGGAAACCAGGTACAGCTTAGCGGGACCATTGCTTCTGAGCTTGTGTTGATGATTCCATATCTGGCAGTGCTTGCATGTGTGTTTATAAGAAAACCGGTAAAGGAACAATTTTAACATATAAAACAAATGGAACAAACAAAAAAAGAACAAGAAAACGGAGGAAAAGAAATGAAAAAAGCAACAGCAGCAATTCTAGGAGCAGTGGCGGCAATGACAATTCTCAGTGCCTGTGGTTCAGGCAGTACGGCGAAAGACACGGCAGCGGCTCCCCAGACCGAGGCCGTGAAGACAGAAGCCCCGGCAGAAAAGAAGGAGACAGAAGCATCAGAGGCCCCAAAGACAGCGCTGAAGGCAGCATTCATAACACCCCAGGCCCTGGGTGACGGCTCTGTAACTGACTTAAGTTATTCCGGTTTTACAAAGGCAGCGGAGGAATATGGCATGGATACCCAGGTAGTGGAGGTTCAGGTAGGCGAGTATGAGGAAACACTGCGCTCCATGGCCCAGGAAGGATACGGACTGCTGGTATGTCTCCAGCCTGAGATGGTGGATGCCATCTGTACCGTGGCCCCGGAGTACCCGGACACAAAATTTTTCAGCATGAACGGTGAAATCAACGATATCCCCAATGTGCTGGGGTCTGCCAACAAGGAGCAGGAAGGTTCCTACCTGGCAGGCGTGACGGCTGCGCTTATGTCAGAAACAGGTAAGATAGGAGCTGTCATCGGGCAGGATATGGCACAGAATAACAGATATGCGGCAGGTTATGAGGATGGGGCCAAAGCAGCCAATCCGGACATTGAAGTATCCATCATGTATGCAGGTACCTTTGAGGACCCGGCCAAGGGCAAGGAACTGGCGCTCACCTTATATAATTCAGGTTATGATGTGGTATATCAGGTAGCGGCAAAGACGGGACTTGGTGTATTTGAGGCGGCGAAGGAACTTGGCGAAGGGCATTATGTGGTTGGATGTGACATTGACCAGAGCCCGCTGCTTCCTGGACAGGTGGTCGGAAGCCAAATCACACCATATGATACATGGGTATATGCAGCGATGAAGGATTATGCAGAGGGTAAGTTCGAAGGCGGACGCACAGAAGCATTTTCCATGAAACGTACGGACGGAGCAGGGTTTGATTTTGATTCCACAGGCAAGATTACATATAAGGATGGCGTGAAGGATATGGTGGAGGAGAGCAAAGAAAAAATCATGTCCGGCGAAATCGTGCCTGAAAGTGTACGCGAAAAAGATAAATAGGGATATGGATGTTAAAGAGGGGAAGGGCTGCAACGATGGCAGAGATGATTAAGGGGATTGCGGACCGCGACAAGGCCGGCAGATCTTATTATACAAGCAATGGATATACCTACGAACTCCACCCGGATTATGGCAGGTTCCCGGATTGCTTCGGGCTTACCATGTATTCAGGGGGATGCTGTGACAAGGAGGACAACCTGTTTTTATCCACACGGGATGTGGACCACCCCATCATGATGCTGGACCCGGAGGGAAATTATGTAAAGGATTTTGGAAAAGGCCTGTTTAAAGAAACCCATACCCTGTGCGTGACACCAGATGATACATTACTGTGCGTGGACGTAGCCATGCATGTGCTTCGGGAAATCAGCAAAGACGGGGAGCTGATCCGCGATATCGGTACGCCGGGAGTCCCAAGTGACAGCGGGTTTGACCCTGATATCTGGAGGAAACGCCAGAGAATGGGAAAATACGTACCGACGGATGTCTCTTTTGACAAGGGATGGTCTTTCTTCATGGGAGTGGGAACCATAAAGCGGGCCGCGCCTCCCTTTAATAAACCTACAGGTGTGGCATTTGCACCATCCGGTGACCTGTTTGTCAGTGACGGCTATGGAAATGCAGCCATCCACCGTTTTACCAGGGATGGGAAGCTGGTCCGGACCTGGGGAGGGCCTGGGGATGAACCGGGACGGTTTGTGGTGCCTCATTGTCTCTGTGTGGATGTTCTGGGCCGTATATGGGTTGGGGACAGGGATGGAAACCGGCTCCATGTATTCTCAGAAGACGGAGAACTGCTGGCATACTTTGATGGGAACCTGTATCAGCCTACCGGACTCTGGGCGGATAGGAACTACGTGTATGTGGCAGAGCGGGGAGGCGGCCTTACAATATTTGATATGGAACTGAATGTGAGGGCACAGCTGGGATTTTATAATTCATCCATCCGGGCCCATGGAATGTGCGGAAACAGCAGGGGAGAACTATTCCTGATGCCCCTTACCACATATGACAGACATTTTCTGATGAAACTGTCCCCGGTGGCCGTTCCTGGGAGGTGACCTACATAGAGTTGGGGAGGTGAATCATGTACAGTGAGCGCCAGAGGGAGATGCTCAGGTATCTGTCCGAGGTAAAATTTGCCAAGGTAGAGCAGCTGTCCGACCTGTTTCACGTATCCATCGAAACCATACGCCGGGATTTGCTGGAATTGGAAAAAGACTCATCCGTAAAGCGTATTCGGGGCGGTGCAACCTACAGCAGCTTCAGGGCAAAGGAACTGGAGTTTTCAAAAAAAATGGAAAGCAACCAGCAGGAAAAGCTGGCCATTGCCCAAGCGGCAGCAGAATATATTAATGACGGGGATGCCATTGCCATGAATAATGGAAGCACGACCCTGTCCCTGGCAAGATATCTCTTAAAAAGCGGGAAGATGCTGACCGTGGTAACCAATTCACCGGACATTGCACTGATATTAAGCGATAATGAGAGCAACCAGATTTATCTTACTTCCGGGTATCTGAGGAAGCATAATAAGAGTCTGGTGGGAAGCACGTGCAGGGAATGTCTTGAGGATTTCCGCGTAGATAAGACCATACTGAGCATTGATGGGATTTCCATTGAAGATGGTGTGACGGAATATAATACGGAGGAGGCAGCAGTCCTGCGGAAAATGCTTGAGATAGGACATTCTAAAATCATCCTGTGCGAGTTTAATAAGTTTAGCGAGGTGGCTTTTAACAAGGTATGCAGCGCCGAACAGGTAGATTATGTCTTTACGGACTGGAATATGCCGGCAAAGGAGATTAAGGCATGGAATGATATTGGGGTAAAGGTGCTGGTGTCACCACAGGAAAAATATGCATAGAAGCAATGGACAGGGCCGGAATCTGCCGTTTATAGGGCGGCTTCCGGCCCTTCCTGTATATTTGTATTTGCATTTTCCCCAAAATTGTTGATAATAGAGTATAGAAACCAAAAAGGAGACAATCCCATGAACTGGACAACCCTGCTTTGCAATGACCGTATCCGCAGCTATAAGAAATCATCCTCCACCGACCTGCGCACTGAGTTTGAGAAGGATTACCACCGCATTATCGGAAGCGCCTCCTTCCGCCGCCTCCAGGACAAGACCCAGGTCTTTCCACTGGACCGCAGCGACTTTGTCAGGACCAGGCTTACCCATTCCCTGGAGGTTTCCTCCCTGGCCAAGTCCCTGGGGCAGAATATATCCGAGAGCATACGGGTGAATGTTAAGGACGATACCTTCCTGCCGGAGCACAAGGCGGCTGTGTGTGACATCCTTCAGTGTGCAGGGCTGATCCATGACATCGGGAACCCGCCCTTTGGACATTTTGGGGAAACCTCCATACAGGACTGGTTTAAACAGAACCTGGGCAGGCTTACGTTTAAGGGCCAGGCCATAAGTGATATGCTTAAGCCCCAGATGCTGCAGGACTTTTATCATTTTGAAGGCAATACCCAGGCCTTCCGGGTGGTGACCAGGCTGCATTTCCTGGTGGATGAGCATGGCATGAACCTGACCAAGGCGCTGCTTGGGACCATTATCAAGTATCCTGTGTCCTCCCTTGGGATAGATAAGAAAAGCGGTAACATCAGGACAAAGAAGATGGGATATTTCTATGCGGATAAGGATAATTTTGAAGATGTGCAGCGCTCCGCCGGGACCTTTGGCATGAGGCATCCCCTGACCTTCCTTCTGGAGGCGGCAGATGATATTGCGTATAAAACAGCGGATATAGAGGACGCGGTGAAAAAGGGCTGCATTTCCTATGAACGGCTTCTGCAGGAGCTTAGGGGCTTCCGGCCGGAACAGCAGACAGAGCAGTACCGGAGGATTGTCTCGTGGCTGGAGGAGCGGTTTGGCAAGGGCGTCCAGAGGGATTACAGCCGCCCGGACCTGTATGCGGTGCAGAACTGGGTGATAAGCGTCCAGGGGCAGATGATTGCAGGGGTGACGGACTGCTTTACTGCAAATTACGGCGCCATCATGGACGGCAGTTACGGGAAGGATATGTTCGCAGGAACCGGCGTGGAGCTTCTGATGGACGCCCTGGGGGATATTGCCTTCCGCTATGCTTTTGACACCAGGCCCATACTTAAACTGGAGATTGCGGCCCAGACCATTTTCAGCTTCCTGCTGGAGCGGTTCGTGGACGCGGTCATACCCTGGGATACGGACCTGCCCATGACACAGGTGCAGAATAAGATGGTTTCCCTTATTTCCGATAATTATAAGAAGATTTATTCCATCTGTTCAAAGGACAAGGATGAGGCGGAAAAGCTGTACCTGCGCCTGCTGCTGGTGACGGATTATATCTGCGGAATGACGGACAGTTATGCCAAGGATCTGTACCAGGAACTGAATGGGATTGTATAAGGCTGCATGGGACTGCGCGGAATCCTGTGGGACTGCAGGGTGCCATATGGTTCTATTATAGAAGTAATGGGGCAAGGGAGGAGCTGGAATCGTGATAATAAGTAAAAGCAGGCAGAGGATGGGATATCTGGCCGCATTCGTCATCCTATTCCTTATTGAGGCAGCCATTGCGCTGTGGGTGCATGACCGGTTTATCCGCCCTTATATAGGGGATGTGCTGGTGGTGGTGCTGGTATATGTTTTTGTGCGGATTTTCTTTCCGTCCGGCGCCAGGCATCTGGTACTGTATGTGTTCCTGTTTGCCGTCTGCGTGGAGGTGCTGCAGTATTTCCGCCTGGTGGAGTTATTAGGGCTTCAGGCGTTCAGGGGGGCCAGGATCATACTTGGGTCGGTATTTGACTTAAAGGATATTGCGTGTTATGGCGTGGGATGCCTGGGTCTGGCGCTGTTTGAGCAGCTTGGACGGAAGGGAAGGCCTGGACCGCTTAGGCGGCCTGGGCGGAGACGGAGACCTGGGACGTTGGAAGAAGACGCAAAAACACAGGACGGGAGCTGATTGGGATGGGAAGTGCTGATGGTGACAGGAAGGTTGAACGCCTGGTGGAGGTGGCCAGGATGTATTATGAACAGGACCGGACACAGAGCGAGATTGCCGCGCATTACGGGATTTCCAGGCCCATGGTCAGCAAGCTGTTAAAAACTGCCAGGGATACGGGGATTGTGACCATCCGTATCCAGGCCCCTCAGATACGGGAAAGCGGACAGGCTTCCCTTATGGAACTGGTGGGAAGGAAGTTTGGCGTCTATGGAGGCCTGGTGATACCGGACGGC
>OATU01000904.1_pt1 | contig 21399 bp, 15 predicted proteins | sample 1516711 | NCBI WGS metagenome assembly OATU01 (sample SAMEA2579971, study PRJEB22360) | human gut metagenome | biome: human gut; feature: human-associated habitat; material: faeces | place: Denmark | collected 2008/2010 | reverse complement strand
GGAAGCGCCTGTAGTTGGAACCGGTATGGAAGCCAAGGCAGCCGTTGACTCGGGTGTCTGCGTTGTGGCGAGAAATGCCGGTGTGGTAGAGCGTTCCGCTTCCAACGAGATCATCATCAAGAGAGATGCTGACGGCGGAAGAGACGTTTACCATCTGACCAAATTCAAGAGAAGCAACCAGAGCAACTGCTACAACCAGAAGCCGATTGTATATAAGAATAATCATGTGGAAAAGGGAGAGGTCATCGCTGACGGCCCGTCCACACAGAATGGTGAGATCGCTCTTGGCAAGAACCCGCTCATCGGATTCATGACCTGGGAAGGCTACAACTACGAGGATGCCGTTCTGCTCAGTGAAAGACTCGTTCAGGAGGATGTTTACACCTCCGTTCATATTGAGGAATACGAGGCGGAAGCCCGTGATACCAAGCTGGGACCGGAAGAGATCACCCGTGACGTTCCTGGTGTCGGTGAAGATGCGTTAAAGGATCTGGATGAGAGAGGTATCATCCGAATCGGTGCGGAAGTCCGTGCCGGAGATATCCTGGTCGGAAAGGTTACTCCAAAGGGAGAGACCGAGCTGACAGCCGAGGAAAGACTGCTTCGTGCAATCTTCGGTGAGAAGGCGAGAGAAGTCCGTGACACCTCCTTAAAGGTACCGCACGGCGCCTACGGTATTATCGTGGATGCCAAGGTATTTACCAGGGAGAATGGTGACGAGCTGTCCCCAGGCGTGAACCAGACAGTCCGTATCTACATTGCCCAGAAGAGAAAGATCTCTGTTGGTGATAAGATGGCCGGCCGTCATGGTAACAAGGGTGTTGTTTCCCGTGTACTTCCGGTTGAGGATATGCCGTTCCTGCCGAATGGCCGTCCGCTGGATATCGTTTTGAACCCTCTGGGCGTACCTTCCCGTATGAATATCGGGCAGGTTCTGGAGATTCACTTAAGTCTTGCGGCCAGAGCCCTTGGATTTAACATTGCAACACCTGTATTCGACGGCGCAAACGAGATCGATATCATGGATACCCTCGATGTTGCCAATGACTACGTCAACATGACCTGGGAAGAATTCCAGGATAAATATAATGACATTTTGAAGCCCGATGTAATTGAGTATCTGGGTGATCATCTGGATCACAGAGAACTGTGGAAGGGTGTACCGCTCAGCCGTGACGGTAAAGTAAGACTCCGCGACGGACGTACCGGTGAGTATTTCGACAGTGCGGTTACGATCGGACACATGCATTATCTGAAGCTGCATCATCTGGTTGACGATAAGATTCATGCCCGTTCTACAGGACCATACTCCCTGGTTACACAGCAGCCTCTGGGTGGTAAAGCCCAGTTCGGCGGTCAGCGTTTCGGAGAGATGGAGGTTTGGGCTCTCGAGGCGTACGGCGCATCCTACACACTGCAGGAAATCATGACGGTGAAGTCGGATGATGTGGTAGGCCGTGTGAAGACGTATGAAGCGATTATCAAGGGCGAGAACATTCCTGAGCCGGGTATTCCGGAATCCTTCAAGGTACTGCTTAAAGAGCTTCAGTCACTGGCTCTCGATGTACGTGTACTGCGAGATGATAATACCGAGGTACAGATTGCAGAGGCAATGGATTACGAGGAGACAGATTTACGATCCATCATCGAAGGTGACAGAAAATTCAGGGAAGAGGAACCTCTTGCTGACTACGGTTTCCAGAAGCAGGAATTCCAGGATGATGAACTGGTTAGTATTGATGAAGAAGAGGATGCAGACGGTATCGACGATTCTTACGAGGATTTCGATGACGCCGAATTAGACGATTCAGACGAAGAATAGTTGTGTATGTTAGGAAGGAGAACCGCTCATGCCTGAGAATAATGAAACTTATCACCCAATGACGTTCGACGCTATCAAAATTGGGTTAGCGTCTCCGGAAAAGATTCTCGATTGGTCCCATGGCGAAGTTAAAAAGCCAGAGACGATCAATTACAGAACCTTAAAGCCGGAAAAAGACGGTCTTTTTTGCGAGAGAATCTTCGGACCGAGCAAGGACTGGGAGTGTCATTGCGGTAAATACAAAAAGATCAGATACAAAGGCGTTATCTGTGACCGATGCGGTGTCGAAGTCACGAAGGCCAGCGTTCGTAGAGAGCGTATGGGCCATATCGCGCTTGCAGCTCCGGTTTCCCATATCTGGTATTTTAAGGGAATCCCGAGCCGTATGGGCCTGATTCTCGATATCTCACCGAGAACCCTTGAGAAAGTACTGTACTTCGCATCCTATATCGTACTGGATGCGGCGGATACAGGACTTCAGTATAAGCAGGTGTTATCTGAGAAGGAATACCGCGAAGAGGTTGACAAATACGGTTACGGCGCATTCCGTGTAGGAATGGGTGCAGAAGCAATCCTGGAACTCTTACAGGCGATCGATTTAGAGAAAGATTCCGAAGAGTTAAGAAAGGGACTGAAGGATGCCACCGGCCAGAAACGTGCCAGAATCATCAAGAGACTGGAAGTCGTAGAGGCATTCCGTAACTCCGGCAACAAGCCGGAATGGATGATCATGACCGCGATCCCGGTTATCCCTCCGGATATCCGGCCGATGGTACAGCTGGATGGCGGACGTTTTGCCACCTCCGATTTAAATGATTTATACAGAAGAATTATCAATAGAAATAACCGTCTGGCCCGTCTTTTAGAGCTGGGCGCGCCGGATATTATTGTCCGCAACGAGAAGCGTATGCTGCAGGAAGCCGTTGACGCCCTGATCGATAACGGCCGTAGAGGCAGACCTGTTACCGGACCTGGTAACCGTGCTCTTAAATCTCTTTCTGATATGTTAAAGGGTAAGCAGGGACGTTTCCGCCAGAACCTGTTAGGAAAGCGTGTTGACTATTCCGGACGTTCTGTTATCGTCGTAGGACCGGAGCTGAAGATTTACCAGTGCGGCCTTCCGAAAGAGATGGCGATCGAGTTATTTAAGCCGTTTGTTATGAAGGAGCTGGTTGCCAACGGCACCGCTCACAATATTAAGAATGCCAAGAAGATGGTGGAGAGACTTCAGACCGAGGTTTGGGATGTACTGGAGGACGTAATCAAGGAGCATCCGGTTATGTTAAACCGTGCGCCTACACTGCACAGACTTGGTATCCAGGCATTCGAGCCGATTCTGGTGGAAGGTAAGGCGATCAAGCTGCATCCGCTGGTTTGTACCGCGTTCAACGCGGACTTCGATGGTGACCAGATGGCCGTTCATCTGCCTCTGTCCGTAGAAGCACAGGCGGAGTGCCGGTTCTTACTCCTCTCACCGAACAACTTACTGAAACCTTCCGACGGTGGCCCTGTGGCCGTTCCGTCTCAGGATATGGTCCTCGGAATCTATTACCTGACCCAGGAAAGACCTGGCGCCAAGGGCGAGGGCATGGTATTCCATAATGTAAACGAAGCGATTCTTGCCTATGAGAACGGAGCCGTAACCTTACACTCCAGAATCAAGGCGAGAGTGACAAAGAAAATGCCGGATGGTACCATGAAGACCGGCTCCGTAGAATCCACGGTGGGCCGTTTCATTTTCAATGAGATCGTTCCTCAGGACCTGGGCTTTGTAGACAGAAGCATTCCGGGCAACGAGCTTCTGATGGAGGTGGATTTCCACGTCGGCAAGAAGCAGTTAAAGCAGATTCTGGAAAAGGTTATCAACGTTCACGGTGCAGTTCAGACTGCTGAGACGTTAGATGATATCAAGGCAATCGGTTATAAGTATTCGACGAGAGCGGCCATGACTGTATCCATTTCCGATATGACTGTGCCGGAGAGCAAACCGAAGCTGATTGCGGACGCTCAGGCGACCGTTGACCAGATTGCCAAGAACTTCAGACGTGGTCTGATCACGGAGGAAGAGCGTTATAAAGAAGTTATCGATACCTGGAAAGAGACGGATGATCAGCTGACTCACGATCTGCTTACCGGCCTTGACAAGTATAACAACATCTACATGATGGCGGACTCCGGAGCCCGAGGTTCTGATAAACAGATCAAACAGCTGGCTGGTATGCGTGGACTTATGGCCGATACAACCGGTCATACCATCGAACTTCCTATTAAGTCAAACTTCCGTGAAGGTCTGGACGTACTGGAGTACTTCATTTCCGCTCACGGTGCCCGTAAAGGACTTTCCGATACGGCTCTGCGAACAGCCGACTCCGGGTATCTGACGAGACGACTTGTAGACGTTTCCCAGGATATGATTATCCGCGAGGTAGACTGCTGCGAAGGAAAGACAATTCCTGCCATGGAGATCAAGGCTTTCATGGATGGCCAGGAGACGATCGAGGGTCTCGAGGAGAGACTGACAGGCAGATATATTGCTGAGACCATTACCGATCCGGATACCGGAGAAGTAATTGTGAAGGCAAACCATATGTGTACACCGAAGCGTGCGGCTGCGGTTATGAAGACATTACAGAAGATGGGACGCGATTCCGTCAAGATCCGTACTGTCCTTACCTGCAAATCCCATCTGGGTGTCTGCGCGAAATGCTACGGTGCCAACATGGCTAACCGACAGCCGGGACAGGGTGGGGGGGGAGGGCTTGGAGTTGGACAGCCGGTACAGGTTGGTGAGGCAGTCGGTATTATTGCCGCTCAGTCCATCGGTGAGCCTGGTACACAGCTGACCATGCGTACGTTCCATACCGGCGGTGTTGCCGGCGGCGATATCACACAGGGGCTTCCCCGTGTCGAGGAGCTTTTTGAGGCGCGTAAGCCAAAGGGACTTGCGATCATCGCGGAGTTCGGCGGCGTAGCCACGATCAAGGATACGAAGAAGAAACGTGAGATCATCATTACAGATAATGAGACCGGCAACTCCAAGACGTATTTAATTCCTTACGGTTCCAGAATCAAGATCCAGGATGGCGTCTATTTAGAGGCCGGCGACGAGCTGACAGAAGGTAGTATCAACCCGCATGATATCTTAAAGATCAAGGGTGTCCGCGCGGTACAGGATTACATGATCCAGGAAGTTCAGCGTGTTTACCGTCTGCAGGGTGTTGAGATCAATGATAAGCACGTTGAGATGATCGTCAGACAGATGCTTAAGAAGATCAAGATCGAGGAGAGCGGAGACAGCGATGTGCTTCCGGGTACCTCCATGGACGTTCTTGATTACAACGATATGAACGAGGCACTTCTTGCAGAAGGCAAGGAGCCGGCGGATGGAAAGCAGGTTATGCTGGGTATCACCAAGGCATCTCTGGCTACAGACTCCTTCTTATCAGCGGCTTCCTTCCAGGAGACCACCAAGGTTCTGACCGAGGCGGCGATCAACGGCAAGGTAGACCACTTAATCGGCTTAAAGGAGAACGTAATTATCGGTAAACCAATTCCGGCAGGTACTGGAATGAAGCGTTACCGTACCGTTAAGCTGAGCACGGACGGGGAAGAGATGAATGAAGATGAGATCATCCTTGGCGACGATCTTGCGATTCCCGTTACAGAAGAGTATTTAGAGGCTGAGGAAGTTCTGGACATCGATGATATTGATGAAGAGGACGTATAAAGCAGTCTGAGAATAATATAAGTCCCGGCGGACGGAGCCGGTTGGGCGTATGCTCAGCCGTCCGGCCCGCCGGGATTCTTATTTCTGCGGTCCACGAACCAGGCGGAGCCTTCCGGCACATAGAAGAATGATTCGGAGGGGTGGAATATACAGAACAGGCAGAATTGATGAATCAACTGCATTCACAGGAGGTGGAGTTCATGGCAGATCTTATGATCGGAATCATTCTGATAGCAGCGGTCGGCGCGGTGATTTGGAAGAAAAGACGGGATAAAAAAATGGGGAAATCCGGCTGCGGAGGATGCTGCGGCAGCTGCGGGATGAACTGCCATCAGAGAAAAGACGATGGGAATGAGGAGACGGGGAACAGTAACTGACTGCCATATCCATATAAGAATGACAAAACAGAGATTGCGTCTTTCCAGAAAATATGATATCCTTATAATACGGTTTAAGAAACAGCGGTTCCGCTGACTTGCCAGGTCCGGTCATTTCGACAGAAGTTCCAGAATAAACATGTACTATGATAACTGTATATCGATGGACTTTGCCTGTTTTTCATGTTATGATAAAAGACGAAAACTTGCCTGTCAATTAGTGAAAGGGGAGGGATAGAATGGCAGATCAGGAAACATTAGATGCGATTGCCGTCATGCTTGACGGACTGGAGACGCGGCTGTACCAGAAGCTGGACGAAAAGTTAGAAGAAAAGCTAGAAGAAAAGCTAGAAGAAAAGTTAGAATTGAAATTAAAGCCGATCCGTACTGACATACTGACTTTATATGGAGAGGTACATGGTCTGAAGAACGAGATGGCCGATGTGCGTGATGATATCTGTGAACTTCGGAAGGATATGGATATTGTAAAGAAGCAGACTGTATACAATTATGATAAGATTATCGACAATTACGCCGCCATCCGGGAATTGCAGACTGTAGTGGAAGGAAAGATGGATAAACCGAGACTCGTTCAATAGGACGAATGGTATAAATTGAGAAAAAAGGCAAAGTCCGGGCCGGCCGGAGCTGCCTTTTTTCGTTTTTTAGAATGTTTTAAAGAATTTCCTTGACAGAAAAATGCAAAGTGTATATAATAATTAGGCGTGCATAAACGCGTCATGTTTTTGTGCACGCAATCAGGCTGAAAGAAATACAGCAACCACAGACAATATCACAGGAGGTGAAAAGAATGCCAACATTTAACCAGTTAGTTAGAAAGGGAAGACAGACATCCGTAAAGAAATCCACAGCTCCGGCTCTGCAGAAGGGTTACAACTCTTTACAGAAGAGAGCTACAGATGTTTCCGCTCCTCAGAAGAGAGGTGTCTGCACAGCAGTTAAGACTGCTACACCTAAGAAGCCTAACTCAGCGCTCAGAAAGATCGCCAGAGTACGTCTGTCTAACGGGATCGAAGTAACAAGCTACATTCCAGGTGAGGGTCACAACTTACAGGAGCATAGCGTTGTTTTAATCCGTGGCGGAAGAGTAAAAGACTTACCAGGTACCAGATATCATATCGTTAGAGGTACACTGGATACCGCAGGCGTAGCCAACAGAAAGCAGGCTCGTTCCAAATACGGTGCTAAGAGACCAAAAGACAAAAAATAATAATTAGAACCACATGATTGAATTTCTAGTGCCGGATTGATGATATTGAACCTGTAGGTTGCAGGATTATATATAAGAGAACCGAGCGCGAACGCAACTTCAATGTTTGTGAGTACCTAAGATCTAATGAAAAGCTGTGGAACCTGCATCATGCAGGCTCGGGCGGCGATATTAAGGAGGGAAGTAACGTGCCACGTAAAGGACATACTCAGAAGAGAGACGTATTAGCAGACCCGCTTTACAATAACAAGGTTGTTACCAAGTTAATCAACAACATCATGTTAGATGGTAAAAAGGGCGTTGCTCAGAAGATTGTATACGGCGCATTCGGCCGAGTAGAAGAAAAGATGGGCAAACCGGCTGTCGAAGTATTCGAAGAAGCGATGAACAACATCATGCCTGTACTGGAAGTAAAGGCAAAACGTATCGGTGGTGCTACCTATCAGGTGCCGATCGAAGTTAAGGCTGAGAGAAGACAGGCATTAGCACTCAGATGGATCACTCTGTACTCCCGTAAGAGAGGCGAGAAGACCCAGGAAGAAAGACTTGCTAATGAGATTATGGATGCTGCCAACAACACTGGTGCTTCTGTAAAGAAGAAAGAAGACATGCACAAGATGGCAGAGGCAAACAAGGCATTTGCTCATTACAGATTCTAATAGGAGGAAAAAGCTTTGGCTGGAAGAGAATATCCATTGGAAAGAACCAGAAATATTGGTATTATGGCCCATATCGATGCTGGTAAAACAACATTGACAGAGCGTATCCTCTATTATACTGGTGTAAACTATAAAATCGGTGATACTCATGAAGGTACTGCTACCATGGACTGGATGGAGCAGGAGCAGGAAAGAGGAATCACAATCACTTCAGCTGCTACAACCTGCCACTGGACCCAGCAGGAACACTGCAAGGTAAAGCCGGGTGCCCAGGAACACCGTATCAATATTATTGATACTCCAGGCCACGTTGACTTTACAGTAGAGGTTGAGCGTTCCCTTCGTGTACTGGACGGCGCCGTAGGCGTGTTCTGTGCAAAGGGTGGAGTTGAGCCGCAGTCTGAGAACGTATGGCGTCAGGCGGATACCTACAATGTACCGCGTATGGCATTCATCAACAAGATGGATATCATGGGTGCGAACTTCTACGGTGCCGTTGATCAGATCAGAACCAGACTTGGCAAAAACGCAATCTGTCTTCAGCTGCCAATCGGCGCAGAAGATGAATTTAAAGGTATTATCGATCTGTTCGAGATGCAGGCTTATATCTACAATGACGAGAAGGGTGAGGATATTTCCATCGTTGAGATCCCTGAGGATATGCAAGTCGATGCCGAGCTTTACCACACCGAATTAGTAGAGAAAATCTGCGAACTTGATGATGATCTGATGATGCAGTATTTAGAGGGAGAAGAGCCTTCTGTAGAGGAACTGAAGAAAGCACTGAGAAAAGCAACATGTGAATGTACTGCGATTCCGGTATGCTGCGGTACTGCTTACAGAAACAAAGGCGTTCAGAAACTTCTTGATGCAGTTGTAGAATATATGCCTTCACCGATCGATATCCCATCTATTAAAGGTGTCGATATGGATGGCAACGAAGTTGAGAGACATTCCTCCGACGACGAGCCATTCTCAGCGCTGGCATTTAAGATTATGACAGACCCATTCGTGGGTAAGTTAGCATTCTTCCGTGTATACTCCGGAAGCATGAACTCCGGTTCTTACGTTCTCAATGCTACAAAAGGCAAAAAAGAGCGTGTTGGACGTATCCTTCAGATGCATGCCAACAAGAGACAGGAGTTAGATAAGGTTTATGCAGGAGATATTGCTGCTGCTGTAGGTTTCAAGACCACAACAACTGGCGATACTATCTGTGACGACCAGCATCCGGTAATCCTGGAATCCATGGAGTTCCCGGAGCCTGTTATCGATATCGCGATCGAGCCGAAGACCAAAGCTGGTCAGGGCAAGATGGGCGAGGCGCTTGCAAAGCTTGCAGAAGAAGATCCGACCTTCAGAGCGAAGACAAACCAGGAGACCGGTCAGGTTATTATTTCCGGTATGGGCGAGCTTCATCTGGAGATCATCGTAGACCGTCTGCTGCGTGAGTTCAACGTAGAAGCCAACGTAGGAGCTCCTCAGGTTGCTTACAAGGAGACATTTACAAAGGCTGTTGACGTAGACAGCAAGTATGCGAAGCAGTCCGGTGGACGTGGACAGTACGGACACTGTAAGGTTCACTTTGAGCCGATGGATGCCAACGCAGAAGAACTGTTTAAGTTTGACTCCTCCGTTGTCGGTGGTGCTATTCCGAAGGAATATATCCCGGCAGTCGGTGAAGGTATTGAGGAAGCTTCCAAGTGTGGTATTCTTGGCGGATTCCCGGTACTGGGTGTTCATGCGACTGTATATGACGGTTCCTACCATGAGGTAGACTCCAGTGAAATGGCATTCCACATCGCCGGTTCCATGGCGTTCAAGGATGCGATGCACAAAGCAGGAGCTATCTTACTTGAGCCGATCATGAAGGTTGAAGTAACCATGCCGGAAGACTACATGGGTGATGTTATCGGTGATATCAACTCCCGTCGTGGCCGTATCGAAGGTATGGACGATTTAGGCGGCGGTAAGATTGTTCGCGCATTCGTTCCGCTGGCAGAGATGTTTGGATACTCCACAGATTTACGTTCCAAAACACAGGGACGTGGTAACTACTCGATGTTCTTCGAGAAATACGAGCCAGTTCCAAAATCTGTACAGGAGAAGGTACTTGCTGAGAAGAACGGTAAATAATCCGTCGCTCCCAAAAGGGACTTTAGCAGACCAGAAAATCCGGGTACTAAATGGACTCCGAGCGGTCTAAAACCGCCCGGAATCCATCAAATAGGCTTGAAAATAGTGCATAAATAGCATATAATAAAAGACAGCCTAACATAAAAATTAAAGCTCAAAAGAGCACAAATTAAGGAGGACGTTATAAAATGGGCAAAGCTAAATTTGAAAGAAACAAACCACATTGTAACATCGGTACCATTGGCCACGTTGACCATGGTAAAACAACTTTAACAGCTGCTATCACAAAGACTCTTCATGAAAGATTAGGTACCGGTGAGTCCGTAGCTTTCGAGAATATCGATAAGGCTCCGGAAGAGAGAGAGCGTGGTATCACTATTTCTACTTCTCACGTTGAGTATGAGACAGAGAAGAGACATTATGCTCACGTTGACTGCCCAGGCCATGCTGACTATGTAAAGAACATGATCACTGGTGCTGCTCAGATGGACGGCGCTATCCTTGTTGTTGCTGCTACTGATGGTGTTATGGCTCAGACAAGAGAGCACATCCTGCTTTCTCGTCAGGTAGGCGTTCCTTACATCGTAGTATTCATGAACAAGTGCGATATGGTTGACGATGAAGAATTACTTGAATTAGTAGACATGGAAATTCGTGAACTGTTAAATGAATATGAATTCCCGGGCGATGATACACCAATCATCCAGGGTTCCGCTTTAAAGGCTCTTGAGGATCCGTCCAGCGAGTGGGGCGACAAGGTTCTTGAATTAATGAAGGCTGTTGACGAGTGGGTTCCAGATCCAGTTCGTGAAACAGACAAGCCTTTCTTAATGCCAGTAGAGGACGTTTTCTCCATCACAGGCCGTGGTACTGTTGCTACAGGTAGAGTAGAGCGTGGTACATTACACGTATCTGACGAAGTTGAAATCGTTGGTATCCATGAAGAGACCCGTAAGGTAGTTGTTACAGGTATCGAGATGTTCCGTAAGCTGTTAGACGAGGCTCAGGCTGGTGATAACATCGGTGCATTACTTCGTGGTGTTCAGAGAACTGAAATCGAAAGAGGACAGTGTCTTGTTAAACCAGGTTCTGTAAAGTGCCACAAGAAATTTACAGCTCAGGTTTACGTTTTAACAAAAGATGAAGGTGGACGTCATACTCCTTTCTTCAACAACTACAGACCTCAGTTCTACTTCAGAACAACTGACGTAACTGGCGTATGTGATCTTCCAGAAGGCGTAGAAATGTGTATGCCTGGCGATAACGTAGAGATGACTGTAGAACTGATTCATCCAGTAGCTATGGAGCAGGGTCTTCGTTTCGCTATCCGTGAAGGCGGCAGAACCGTTGGATCAGGAAAAGTTGCTACAATCATTGAGTAATCATGCGTAAGCAATGAGCAGTGCAAATAATGCGCAAGCATTGAGCAGTGCAAAAATAAATGTGAAAGTGCCCAGAGGAGAGCTTGCTCTTCGCTGGGCACTTTTGCATTTATTTTTATAGGGCGAAAGCCCGGAGCTTCTTGTCCGCCGAATTTGCGGGCAAGAAGATGCACTGCGGAGTAGCGGGAGGCCAATGGGGAGCTTGCTCTTCGCTGGGCACTTTTGCATTTATTTTTATAGGGCGAAAGCCCGGAGCTTCTTGTCCGCCGAATTTGCGGGCAAGAAGATGCACTGCGGAGTAGCGGGAGGCCAATGGGGAGCTTGCTCTTCGCTGGGCACTTTTGCATTTATTTTTATAGGGCGAAAGCCCGGAGCTTCTTGTCCGCCGAATTTGCGGGCAAGAAGATGCACTGCGGAGTAGCGGGAGGCCAATGGGGAGCTTGCTCTTCGCTGGGCACTTTTGCATTTATTTTTATAGGGCGAAAGCCCGGAACAGGAGAAACACTATGAAAATATTCATCAGCGCAGACATCGAAGGCTGCGCCGGACTAAGTTTCACCGATGAGACTCATAAAAACGAGTCTGTTTACCAGAGGTATGCAGAGGAGATGACAAACGAAGTCGTCGCAGTCTGCGAGGCGGCTCATGTCGCCGGAGCGACCGCTATTGTCGTAAAGGATGGCCATGGCGACGCCTCCAACATCAACCCTCTCGCGATGCCGGAATACGTAACGCTGATCCGGGGGAAGAGCGGGCATCCGTATAACATGATGTTTGGCCTAGACGAGACATTTGACGGAGTATTTTTTCTTGGGTACCATGCGGCCGCCGGCAATCCGGAGTTTGCCATCAGCCACACCTCCACAGGAAACAGCCAGTATATTCGCCTCAATGGCCGCTATATGAGCGAGTTTATGCTCAATACCTACACCGCTTCCTCCATCGGAATACCAGTTCTTTTTCTCTCTGGTGACGAAGCCGTGTGCCGGGATGCCAGAGAACTGGCACCGCAGATTTCGACTGCCGAGATCAAGCGCGGCGTGGGCGGTGCCACCTTCTGCGTTCCGCAGAAGCTCGCTATAGAACGTCTCTGTGAGGCTGCCAAAACCGCTGTAGAAAACAGGAGAAAATCACCAGTACCTATTGTGGATTTACCGGAAGAGTTTATTTACGAAGTGACCTACAAGGACTGGAAGAAAGCGTATCAGATGTCTTTCTATCCAGGTATGGAGCAGGTAGACCGTTTTACAAACCGTCTAAGAGCAAAATGCTGGATGGAGGTTGTTACCGCCCACAGTTTTGTCGTTTATTAGCCATAATATCCACAAAGCAGCGTTTGATGGAGGGGCTCGTGAAGTTCCAGATGGTACCAATATTGTAAGTAAATTTAGAATTCCGTAATAAAAACTTTATTGCAAATGGTATGGCAATTGGGTATCATGGTAGAGTACATAAAGTTAGACATCACGGAGGGAAACAGGAATGGATAGTAAGATGATAAGAAAAGGAGCGGCAGGCATTCTGGCTACAGTGTTGTTGTGTTTTACCGGAGTGTTTGCTTCATTCGCCAGCGCGGACACTGAGACCGCTGAAATCGCTGAGACACAGGGGCCCAAGGTGGAATCATCGATCACCTCCTGCCTGATCAATCCGGATAAGAAAAGTGTGACGGTCAAGGTCACCAGCAGCGGAGACATGACCGGTACGGACGGAGTTCTCTATCTGGTGGAACAGAAGCCGTATCAGAAGAATCTGGAAGGACGCCTTGATTACGCAGGGGCCGCTTCATTTGGAACGGAGGTAACGTATCAGTTCCCGTTGAATGAAGGTACCGCGGAGGACCGGTTATACAGCAGATTTGTGGTAGCGGTCTGGGATGGGACGAAATACATCGAGGTCAGCGATCCGCACTATATCACAAATCCGGAGGCGGTAGCTCCGAACACAGCAGCATTTAACGATCCTTTGACAAAAAAAGGGCTTAATATCGAGCTTAACATGCTGGCAGATGCATTTGATCTGGGTGTCAAACATGTGGGAACGAATATTGCCTTTCATCAGATTTTAGGTCAGGGTATTGACTACCAGTATGACGGTAAGACGTATCATTTCGACAAGCGGGTTATTGAAGATTACGACAGAACCATCAGTGCGCTTTCCGGTAAAGGTATGACGGTTACGGCTATCATCCTAAATGGATGGAATGACGCCACGCCGGATCTGATCTATCCCGGTACGAAGAAGTCTTCAAAAGCATTTTATTACTTATTTAACGCGGCAACAGAGGCCGGTTTTGAACAGACTAAGGCTATCGCTTCATTCCTTGCAGAGCGGTACAATGGTTCGAATCCGGATCAGGGCAAGATATCCAACTGGATTATCGGTAATGAGATTAATAACCAGCAGTGGAATTACACTGGAGCCTGGGATTTAAACAGCTACGTTCAGGCGTATCAGGATGCATTCCGTGTGTTCTATACGGCAATCAAGAGCACCAGTGCAAACGACAGGGTCTATTTCTCCCTTGATTATAACTGGAATGCAGAGATCGACAACAAGTTAAAATACGGCGGAAAGAATATCATGGATACATTTAATTCTATCGCCAACGCTCAGGGGCAGATGGACTGGGGTCTGGCTTACCACCCATATCCGGCGCCTATGACGGAACCGGAATTCTGGGACGATGCGCAGACCGGATGGATTTCTAATGACTTTAATTCCCCTGTCATCAACTTCGCTAATTTAAATGTTCTTACCGATTACATGTCACAGGCTGCATTCCGTTCACCGACCGGAGATGTCCGCCATATTATCCTTACAGAAGAAGGATTTACGGCGAAGAGCCCGACAAGAGGAGACATTCCTCAGATCCAGGCGGCGGCATTTGCCTATTCTTATTACCTGGTAGACAGTAATCCATATATCGACGCCTATATCTTAAGCCGTCAGGTGGACGCACCGCTGGAGGTGCGCAGTGGATTGGCATTTGGTCTGTGGGAGTGTGATATGAATCAGGGCGATACCATTGTGGCCACGAAGCGCCGTAAGATCTGGCAGGTGTTCCGTGACATTGATAAGAAGAAGTATACGCTGGAAGCTACGGAATTTGCAAAGCCGATTATCGGCGTCAACAAGTGGTCTGATCTTATTCCGAATTTCAGATGGCGTTCCATGGAGTAGAAGAGACGAAAGTGAACGAATAAGAAGTGGAAGTGATACCCGGGAAGACTTGTGCTTCCCGGGTTATTTTAACGGTAAGGCAGGAGCAGATTATGCAGAATCAATCAGAACAGGGGGAATCAACCCTAAGAAATTGTATACAGAGAAACCAAAATCAACAGAGTCGGGAGATTAATCGGGAAACACTGCCAAAGGGTGTAAACCGGGCAGAAATAATTTTGCAGGAAGTACGAAGCGATGAATTGATCGATCGCCTGACAGAAGTATGGAGGCGCTCCGTCAAGAAGACCCATCTTTTCCTGTCTGATCAGGAAATCGGGGAAATAGAGAAGTATGTCCCGGCCGCGCTTCTTGAAGTTCCCACTCTGGTGATTGCTATAAATGCGGAGTGTGAACCCATTGCCTTCATGGGTACAGCGGGAGAGCGTCTGGAGATGCTTTTCCTCGAACCGGAATTGCGTGGATCTGGTTTGGGCAGGCGGCTTCTTACCTATGGTATAGAAGAGCTGGGGATACGCGAATTGTGTGTAAATGAGCAGAATCCGTTGGCGAAAGGGTTTTATGAGCACATGGGATTTGAATGTTTCAAAAGGACGGAGCTGGACGAGCAGGGAAATCCATATCCGCTGTTATACATGCGTCTGACGGCTAAGACAGCAGGCGAATCAGGCAATGAGGCTATCGATCTTCTGAAGATTGAGGAGTAAGTTCAATAAAAACATGTAGTTTATAAATGGGCCTTTTGAAAGTCTCATCAAATACATTATAAAATATAGTAGAAAAAAGCATAAAAGCAACATGAAATTCAAATAAAATCGAACATAAAACCTAATGCGAAAACCACATAAAGCCCAACGCGAAACTCCCCACACCTCCCCACACCTCCCCACATAAAATCCAACCCGCCCCAACATAAAAGGACGCTCCCGCCAAATACCTGACAGGAACGTCCTTTCTATAATTGTTCTTAAAATCCAAATTTCCTCACTGAATATTGAAATCCAACATCTCCCATCACTGACTACCCACCTTAATATTACTGGTAACTCAGTGCTGCATACGCATCCAGCATTCCGCCGCTCACCATTTTCCCGCTTAACTGGTCCATCTTTCGGCTGGAGTTCAGCAGAATATTTTTCACGTCGGACAGTGAAATCTCGGGGCGGTAGGAGTAGAGCATGGCGGCGACTCCGGTCACCATGGGGGCGGCCATGGAAGTGCCGCTCATGAAACCGTAATTATTGCCCGGCAATGTGCTGACAATATAGGTTCCGGGGGCCGCGATATCCACGCTGGCGGCTCCGTAGTTGGAGTCACGGCTCAAGCTTCCGTCGAATAACAAGTTGGCAACGGAGATTACGTTGTCAAATGGGAATGACGCGGGATAGACCGGGTAAATGTCGGTGTCGTATCCCTTTCCGGCAATGCCGCCGTTGCCGCAGGCCACGATGAACAGCATCTTCGAATTCTGCATGGTCTGGGCCAGCGCCTCGTTATAAGCGGAGGTTCCCATGCTTAAGTTACAGATGGCGGCGCCGTTGGCTTCCGCGTAGCGAATCGCCTGGATGACAGAGTCGGGCGAACCCGTTCCGTCACTGCCGCCTAATGCCTTTAAGGACATAATCTTTACGTAATTGTTGTCGGTGATGCCGGCGATTCCGTAGGAACCGCGGACCGCGGCGATGGTGCCTGCGGCGTGGGTGCCGTGGCTGTCTTCTTCGCCTACAAAGATCTGGCTGTTGCCGGAATAGAAGTTCCAGCCGTGAACATCGTCCACGTAACCGTTTCCGTCGTTGTCAATTCCATCACCGGGAATTTCTCCGGGATTCGTCCACATGGCACCCGAAAACTCCTGATGGTTATAATCGACGCCTGTGTCGATGATGGCTACAACCACGGACCGCTTGTTTTCCGACTGGTCATAGAGATCCCAGGCCGGGCGGATATTGATATCGACACCCGTTACCGCATCGGTAACCGTGGACTCGAAGTCGCCGGGACCAAGGCCCGGAAGGCCGAAACCGCCTTTGCCGCCGGAATAGATATTGTCAGCGGCCTGAAACTTTGCTTTTATCTCGACGAGCTGAAATTCCCCGTCATTCTTTAATCCCCATTGATAGGTGGCAAACTGGTCAGCCGGGGATAAATTGGCAAGGCCTGGCCCCAATGCGAAGGTCTGCAGGGACTGGCCGCTCTGGCTGACGGACAGCATGTCTCCCTGTGCCGCCTTCCAGGAGGCCGTTCTATTACTTCCCGAATCGGAAATGGATCCGGAAGCGGAATCGGAAGTGGATGCAAAAGTCCATGGGATCACTGCAGACACGGCGATGGCAAGGGCTAAAGAAAGACTGACTGCGCGCGTTCTTTTCTTCATTCTGATGATTCTCCTTATGCGAGGAACATTTTTCTTTAGTATACCATAATCCCGGAGCAAAGGCGTGGAAAAATATGTGAAAATTCCCTTAATATTTTCTCAGCAGGCTGTGAACTGTAACCTCACCAGACCGGCCAGTGCGGTGGCAAGCGCCTCGTGGCCCTCTTTTGTAAGGTGCATATAATCGATTTTATTGTTTTCTTTTACGACGGTATTGGCGTCGAAATAATGGCAGCCCATCAACTCTGCGATTTTTCTGTATTCTTCGGCTAGGCCTTCTGATTTTTCCGCACAGCCGCGGCCCATCGTAGCACCTACCGCTGTGGCCTCGTACTCTTTTTCGATGTTCTTGGGAGCGACCACAAGGATATTGGGCTTCTTATCCCGCCAGCAGTCGGTGGTGGCGATGGCCTTTGCGATGAGACGCTTGAGGCCCAGCGCAATGCAGGCGGCGGATGCGCCGAAACGTTCCTTGGTATCATTGGTTCCCAGCATGATGATCAGCAAATCTACGGGTTCGTGGCTCATGAGGCATGGGTAAATATAATCCAGCCCGGACAAGCCCTCGTGGATCGGATCGTTAAAACAGGTGGTCCGGCCAGACAGGCCTTCCTCGAGAACGAGATAATCCTCTCCCAGCTTCTGTTCCAGGAGACGCGGCCAGCGCTCATTTTCATCAAAACGGCCGTCGTTCGCAGCACAGTACCCGTGGGTATTGGAATCTCCGTAGCATACAATGTGTTTTTTCATGATGTCCTCCTCCTAAATAGTTAAATACTCCGCCGCAGCCGCCAAATACTTATGCAGGCATGGCATCCGGCTCGCTGCCTTCGGAAATAAAAAGAGAGGATGCAGCCTGCAAGCAGGTACATCCTCTCAGACTGATTTTTAAAGTCTTTATAAATCTTTCGTATCCTCGACTGCTTTCCTGATATCGTGGTAGAGCTCTACCAGCTTCGGATCATCCAGTGCAACCGGAAGGAATGGAAGTCTCGGATCGCCCATCGGACAGCCGTCCAAGGAGATGATTCCCTTTACAGCGCCGTGCATGGACGGGAAGGAGCAGAGACGGTAAATGAGCGGGGTAACCAGATTCTGCACTTCTCTGGCCTTTTCCCATTCGCCGCGGTTAACCAGTTCGTCCATCTTTAAATATAACTCAGGCATGGCACCGTATGTACCGCCGATACCGGCATCAGCGCCCATCAGGCGTCCTGCGATGAACTGCTCGTCCGGTCCGTTGAATACGATGAAATCCTTGCCGCCGGCCAGCTTAAAGCGCAGGATATCCTGTGCCGGGTCGGAGGAGCATTTTACGCCGGCAACGCGCTCGTTTTCCAGCATGCGGCCGAACAGCCCCATGGACAGATTAAATCCGGTCAGCTGCGGGATATTATAAATGAAGAAAGGAAGATCGGCAGCCTCGGTAATTTTTGTCCAGTGCTGATATACACTTTCCTCACCCATGTGGTAATATACACAGGGAACCGCGGATGTAGCATCGGCGCCTACAGCCTCCGCATGCTTGGCGAGTTCGGCGGAATGTCTCGTATCAGGACAGCCTACATGGACGATGATATTCATGCGTCCTGCCGCTTCCTTTACAACAGTCTCCGTCACGGCCTTTCTTTCTTCCGTATCCAGAAGGAAGCCTTCGCCTGTACTGCCGCAGACATACATCTGCTTAATACCTTTGTTACAGAAATAGTTTACAACGGCCTTTGTCGCCTCTAAATCAACATCGCCGTTTTTGTCGAACGGAGTGTTGAGCGCAACAGTAACGTTTTTGAATTTGTTGACATCATACTTGGACATAATACATACCTGCCTTTTCAATTATTATAATAATTCAACAGTATCTGTGTGTATCATATCATCATTACTGGCAGAAATCAATAAAAATAAAAACTTTTTTTTATTTAATGTTTGTATTGAAAATATTTTTTATACGTGCTATGATTAAAACAGTTAAAAATCCCAAAAATCAGTAAAAAATACAAGAGGGGGTATCTAATATGGATTATTCAGTACTGGAACGGGTCAGAGGTGGTCTGATCGTATCCTGCCAGGCATTAAAGGAAGAACCGCTGTACAGTTCTTACATTATGTCCAGAATGGCATATGCGGCCAAAGAGGGCGGCGCGGTCGGCATCAGAGCTAACACGGTCGCAGATATTGTGGAAATTAAGAAAACGGTAGATCTTCCGGTAATCGGCATTATTAAGGAAGTTTACGGGGACTGTGACGTATATATCACACCGACCATGAAGGAAGTCGATGCGCTTGTGGAGTGCGGCGTGGATATTATTGCCACGGACTGCACCAACCGCATCAGACCGGATGGAAAGACTCTGGACGAGTTCTTCGCAGAAGTACGCGCCAAATATCCGGATCAGCTTTTTATGGCAGACTGTTCCTGTTATGAAGAAGGTCTTCATGCCGCACAGATCGGACTTGATCTGGTTGGCACAACGATGAACGGCTATACGGATTATACAAAGGGAGCTAAGCTTCCTGATTTTGATTTGATGAAGCATCTCGTTGAGACCTGCGGCAAGCCGGTTATCGCGGAAGGCGGAATCTGGACGCCGGAGCAGTTAAAGGCGGCTCTCGATACTGGTGTGCTGGCGGCAGTTGTAGGTACCGCGATCACGAGACCGAGGGATATCACAAGACATTTTGTGGCTGCGATACAGTAAAGAATAGTTAGGTATGACGGACAAAGAGGCCAGAAAAGTTAGTTTCTTTGTCCTTTTTCTATCAGGAGGAGATTGTTATGAGGATTGCGGCACTGGATATAGGGGGCACCTCCATCAAGTCTGGAATCTGGAACGGACAGGACATTGTGGGGGTGAAGGAGCATGCCACCAATGCCAGGAACGGCGGAAGGTATGTGATGGAGCGGGCTGTGGAGATTCTCCGTCAGTACGATGACTTTGAGGCCATCGGGATCAGCACTGCCGGCCAGGTGAATTCTGCGGATGGCTATATCCGCTACGCCAATGAAAACATACCCGGTTATACGGGGATGAAGGTGCGGGAGATCATGGAACGCGAGTTTCATGTGCCTGTCGCTGTAGAGAATGACGTCAACGCGGCAGCCATCGGGGAAGGCCAGTTTGGAGCGGGAAGAGACTTTCAGGATTTTCTCTGTATCACCTACGGGACCGGAGTCGGCGGCGCCATTGTCATGAATAAGGGAATCTATACGGGAAGTGCCTGCTCGGCGGGAGAGTTCGGCGGTATTATGATCCATCCGGAGGACAGTGTGTACGGGGAACCTTTCTGCGGATGCTACGAGAAATACGCTTCCACTACAGCGCTGGTGCGGAGGGCTATGGCCTACAACCGGGACCTGGACAATGGAAGAAAGATATTTGCCAGACTGGACGATCCGAAGGTGAGAGACATTGTGAACAGCTGGATCGATGAGATCGTGTACGGGCTGATTTCTGTTATTCATATTTTTAACCCATCCTGTATCGTCTTAGGGGGAGGTGTCATGGCGCAGCCCTATATTCTGAAAGAGGTGAAGCAGAAGGCTTCTGCGAGAATCATGAGCAGCTTCCGCAATGTGGAACTGCGCCAGGCGGAACTGGGCAACCGTGCCGGATTGATGGGCGCGGCGTATCTGGCCGGTGCACTCTTAGAACAGAATGGCCGGACTGAAGTGCAATAAGCAGAACTGATGCAGGCCAAAGTGAAATAAGCATAATTGTTTCGAGAACAAATGAAATACTACAATACTGTATACAATATCACGAAGGAATCTTTTGGATATTTGTAAACCGGATAAAAAATACATAAAATAAAAAATGGAAAAAATTTTTTTCTATTCAATGTTGACAAAATAAATTTTCGGTAATATAATGTGTTTATCAACAACAAGGGCGTGACGGATGAAGGACAAATGATCCATTGCGCCTTTTTATTTTAAAAAAGGAGGAAGTATTGCATGAAATTGAAAAAAATCTTTTCTTTAGGACTGGCTGCGGCAATGACGGCATCTTTGCTGGCAGGCTGTGGATCCGGTAACCCGGCGAGTTCCACTACAGCTGCCACCGCGGGGGGACAGGCAGATACGACAGCCGCACCGGCAGAGCCGGCAGCAGCGGGGGAATCGGGTGTTCTCTACAGCAACGGCGGCCCTACTGAGTTTTTCGAGACACCGTGGCTCAATCCTGGTACATACACATATAACAAAACCCTGTACGCACATCTGATCTTTGCCGATGAGAACCTGGCGCCGGTAACCGGTGAAGGCGATCTGGCTAAATCTTACGAGCTGTCCGACGATGGAATGACACTGACCTTTGAGTTAAGAGATAATATTTTCTGGCACGACGGCGAAGCGATTACAGCAGACGATATTCAGTGGAGTATCGAGTATGCGCTTAAGACAACGGTGTTAAACTCCGTATTCCGTTCCACATTTGAAGCATTAAAGGGTGCGGCAGCCTATGAAGACGGCAGCGCCGAGCACATCGAAGGAATTGCCGTGGACGGCA
>OATU01000903.1_pt1 | contig 21426 bp, 23 predicted proteins | sample 1516711 | NCBI WGS metagenome assembly OATU01 (sample SAMEA2579971, study PRJEB22360) | human gut metagenome | biome: human gut; feature: human-associated habitat; material: faeces | place: Denmark | collected 2008/2010 | reverse complement strand
TCGTGAGGATCGGCTCCCCCGTCGAAGCTCCTTTGGGAGTCCCTGCCGCTGGGCAGCCAGGGCGTTCGCCTCCATCAACGCCGTTTCCCGGTGGGTAGTCAATTCCTCAATCGTTCCAATGTGGTGTTTCCCCAAAAAGCGGGTTTCGGCGTCCAGCCGGTCCAGCTTGGCGATGTCCTCCCGCAATAAAAAAGACACCCGCTTGACGGATGCCGGCTGCTTGACGATGATGTGGAGTTCATAGCAGTAACGGAAGTACAGCGCCCGCAGGCCGGTGACGTTCTTCTGGGGCTTTCCCCGCACCCGGTAATGCTGGGGCAGGTGATGGACAAGCTCCGGGAACGGGGGCTGTTTGTGAATGTTGCGTAGAATACGCGCCCTGATCTCCTCCAGCGTGTAGCCCTCGCCCAGCTTGTGGAAACGGAAATAGCCCTTTGCGTCCGGTGGCTTCAATGCGGGATATTTCAGGGGCTTTCCGTCCTTCCCATGGACTTTGATCTGATAGCCCATTTCGCCCATCACCCGCAGGAATTCCCGTTCCGTGGTGGCGGCACGGATAGCCCGGTCAATGTCGGCCCGGATGCTCCCCCGGTGGGTGGGCCTGCCGCTGCGCTCGGCCTGCCATTCGGCGTAGTTCTTTGTCTGCCTGCCTGGGTCCTGGATCACAGAAATGGCGTACTCCCGGCACAGGCGGTCCGATACCTCCCGCATCCGGGCGTAGTCGGCGGGAGAGTTGTAGAACTTTTTCCCATCAGCCCAGGACACGGAGTTGATGACAAAGTGGTTGTGATAGTGGCCGGTATTGCAGTGGGTCGCCACTACAACTTCAAAAGGCCCACCCCCCACAGCTCCTCCGCCACCCTGACGCCGATTTCATGGGCTGTCTCCGCCGTGACCTCATCCGCTTTGAAGGACTGATACCCGTGGTAGCATACCCGGCCCCCCGGCTTGCCCCACAGCCGCTTTGTTTCCATGAACTGCGCGGCGGCGGTGTCCTCCCGGCAGTTCAGGCAGGACACATAGGACCGGCGCTCTGTCTTCATCTCATCGGCGGCATATGCGGTGTCCAGCGACAACAAGGCGTTTCGGCCTAATATGGGCGGATATTCCATCTATGCTTCGTCCCTGGATGGCTCCGATCCCTGTGTCCGCCTGGAACAGTATATGGCATCGGAGTACGGCGGCAAGAACGGCTGGCAAATTGAGCGGTGCTATATGATGTCCGATGAAGTGGAGCGGGCGAAGGCCCTCATGCGAACCGAAAAAGAGCATGAGCGATAACGAAGAGGCCAAGCCCGCACGCTCTCACACGCCGCAGGCGCGGAGGATGGCGGTATTGTCTTAGCAAGCAACGAATTGTGGGGCCACAATTCCGCTTGACAGGGGCTTGCCGCCCCTATGACCCTGCATTGAGAAAGGATGATCGTTTTGAAAAGAACACTTGAAATGAAGGTCCGTTTTACCAAAACGGAACTGGACGCCCTTACCAAGAAGGCCCGCAAGTCCGGCCTGTCCCGCGAGGGTTACTGCCGCCGCGTCCTGAACGGCACGGAGGTGAAGGAGGCCCCGCCCGCCGATGTACCTGTGCTGATCCAGGAGGTGCGGCGCGTGGGGAATAACCTGAATCAGATCATGAAGCGGGCCAACGCCCTCGGCCTGCTGGATGTGCCCCAGCTCCGCAAGGCACTGGAGGATAACCGGGCCGTGGAGAAGCTGATCGCGGACACCTATACCGTGCCTTCCGACTGACATGGCTGTGACCTCCATCTGGCCCATTCATGGGCGCGTGGACAAGGTAATCGACTACGTCCGGAACCCGGAAAAGACCACTGAGGCCGGCTTGCCGGAGCTGGCGTCCCTCCATGCTGTTGAGGATGTGGTGGAGTACCACAGCCTGATCCCGGCAGCAGCCGAAGCCTACGGCCTGTCCTGGGAGAGCGTTCCCCCGGATGACCCGCAGGCGATGGTAGACGCGCTGGCGGATGGGAAGCTGGTTGTGGCGATCATGGCAAAAGGGCACTTTACCAACTCCGGGCATTTCATTGTCCTGCGCGGTGTAACTGCGGAGGGGAAAATCCTGGTGGCCGACCCTGCCAGCCGCAAGCGGAGCGAACAGGAATGGGACCTCTCCATTATTCTGGATGAAGCCAGAAAAGGCGCTGCCGCTGGCGGCCCCTTCTGGGCGATCTATTAAAGGAGCATGGTATGAACAACCGAAATAAACTGATTGAATTATTGATCTACATCGCCATTGTAGCGGTTGGCGTTGTCCTTCTGCTGACAGGAGAGCCGGAAAGGGCGGTAGAAAACATGGATATGGGAGGCACATCGTATGCTGCTGTACTTGACGAGTAACCAGAAAAGCGGGCTGATTGACGGCGCGGCCCATGAAATGCTCATGCCGTCCAAAAAGCTGGTTGGGAAGTTCAGCTTGAAAAGTTTTGTCACCAAGGATATGAGAAACTATGCCACGGCCAAGTTCTTCCTGATTGACGCGGCCTGTATTGAGGAAAGCGGCGAGGATTTCACCCTGGCCCTGCGGTCCTTTCAGATGATGTTTTCCGCCCGTATCATCGTGATCCTGTCCGGCTGTGAGGATATGAGCGGCTGTATCCAGCGGCTTTTGTCCATTGGGGTGGTGAACCTGATTACGGCGGAAACGCTGGAGGACGCCGCCGACGAACTGCGGGAGGCCCTGTCCGATGAAGGGATGCAGCGGTATGTGACGCCTGCGCCTGTGTCAAGCCAGCCGGAACCCCAGCGGGAACCGGCTCCTGAACCGGAGGCCGAGATCATCCCCTACCGCTGGAACGCTAAAAATGTCCGTATTGCCGTTGCAGGGGCGCAGCGCAGAAGCGGCGTGACGGTGACAGCGTTCAATCTGGCGGCGTGGTTGACCGCCAGAGGTGCGGAGGTGGCCTACATTGAGGTCAACACCAACCGGCACCTTCAGCTTTTGCTCAATGTCTATGAGGCGGTCCCTACCGGCGAACATTATGTCATTGACGGGATCGACGGCTACCTGACCAATGAGCCGGATCGGGACTATCAGTTTATCATCTACGACTGCGGCGTGATACAGACGCCCACCTCAGTATTCCGGGAAGCGGATCACCGGCTGTTGTGCGGGAGCGTCCTGCCCTATGAGATTCCGGCTTTTCACAAGGCGCTGGAGGTCTGCGGCGGGCTGGAAGTGCGTCCGGTGGCCATCAGCGTACCGGGAGAGTTCCGGGCATATTGCCGGGAACTGTTCGGCGGCGAGATGGAAATGGCGGAGGCATCCCATGACCTGTTTGCAAACCGAACCAACGGGAGGCTGTATAAACGCCTGATAGAGCCTTACATTATGGGAGAACGACGGCTGTAACTAAGAGAGTATCAGAATGGGAGGGTCACAGAATGGCAAAGTTTGAATACATGGAGAGGGCGTTTTCCTCTGAATTGCGGCCGAGGGCGCGGCTGGTGCTTCAAGTCCTTGTCCTGCATTGTAACAAGGAGGGCGAGTGTTTTCCATCCATCAAGACCATAGCCGCCAAGTGCGGCTATGGCATCTCTACGGTAAAACGGGCGCTGGACGAGCTGGTGGAGGCTGGCTACATCATCAAGCAGGCCCGGTTTGACGAGCGCAAAAACGGCGGCCAGACCAGCAACCTTTATACCCTTTGCGTTGAGGCACCGCAACCGCCTGTGCCGGAGCAGCCCACAAAGCCGGAACCGCCTATGCCGGACAAAGAAGCGGATGAAACTGAAAATGCCCTTTCCTCTATGCCTGATTCCACGCCTGGGGAGCAGTCTGCCCTCTTTCTGTTCCCTGCCTATTCTTTTTCACATGGACTTGATAAAATAAAGACCGGACGGCAAAAATGCCGCCCGGATGCTGTGTGGACTGGGGGGCAGTCCATTTTTATACCCCCTTGAACCGTACAGGTGAACAGATACTTACGGATGAAAAGAAAAGTAGTAGGTACTACAAATAAGATGTATACGTTACCATGCTTAAAACAGCAGGGACAACGGGCTTATAAACTCTTCCTGGCGCTAAAGAATTTGGGCTGGAGTATCTGATGTCCAGTGATATAGTTCGGGTAGCGTAGATGAGGACAATCGACGCTCCGAATAAAATAAGGATGACAAACTAGGTTCATAGGTTCAGATATTCAGTCCACATCGTCAAACTTATATACTCATCTCATCGTTTCACCAGCATATGAGGGGAAACTCCAAAATATGCGCGGAAGGCATCAGAGAAATGGCTAATGTTTGTATAACCCACAGCGACAGCAGTCTGGCTTACATTGTGCCGCCCATCCTGAATCAAGGAAAAAGCTCTTTCCATCCTCTCCTCACGAATATATTGGTAGACCGTCTTTCCATAGCATTGCTTAAATAGGCGCTTCATTTTAAAATCGTTCATTTGGATTAGCCGCGAGAGTTCTAGAAGGGAAGGCGGACAATCTAAGCGGTGCAGAAGAATCTCGCGGGCATAGTGAAGACGTTCCATATCTGCGGCGGAAACAGGAAGAGGGCGTTCGATCCCATTGCCATAACACAGGAGCCTTTCGATGTTCACCGAAAGCAATTCTAAAACTTGGCTTTCTAATAGAAGCCGGTTCAGTTTATCATTAGAGGATTCTAACGCCTTACCGAGCTTGTTCAGTAGACACTCTTCATGCGCATCGTGCTTGAAAGAATAATAAGGACAGGAAATGTTTTGAAAAGAATGAAATCCGAGATTTGTATCTCCACTGACTGCCTGGCAAAAATCATTGAACGTCTGCGGCTCCACCCAAATGGAATATAACTTGATTTCCTCACCGCAGTTGTATTCCGAATACCCCGTTGTCTGGCCTAAGAAACCTAAATTTGAATATCCCGGTTTAATTTCAACGGAAGCACGGCCCAACTCGCTATACAAAGATTTTTCTTGACTGTATGCTAATTCAAAAATCGAAGAGGTGGTGGAAGCTTTCCTTTGTAATTTTTGCTTCATTGTACCGGAGGAAATCCAAAGTTGCACACCTGGGCGTACCTCGACCCGTTTACTTGGAAAGACTGATGAAACCTCAGATTCTAATGGTAATTCAAACATACTTGCAACACTCTCCAATGGTTCCTTTGCAACTTAAGGGGAAACGCTCATTATCTTCTAACAATTATAGTTAGTGATCGCTAACCTGTCAAGAGCAAAGTATCTTCTCCGCCGGGGGATAAAAAAAATCCGTCCAAGGGTAGAACGTGAAAACAAAAAAAACTATACTTCATAGAGGTTAGAGAGAGCTAACCATATAAAACACCTAAATAATAGGAGGACGAAATGAAAAAATTCTTGATTGGCCTGCTTGGAATAGTAATGGTTGCGTCAATGTCTGCCTGTTCGAGTGATTCTCCTGCATCTGGAACAATGCCCGGTGCGAAGGAGAGTCCCGCTCAGGAGAGCAAAATGGTCACTGTGGAAGATATGAAAGGGACAGTTGACATTCCGGCAAATCCGCAGCGTGTAGTAGATGTTTCAGGTTCTGCGGATGAATTAATTATCCTGGGAGTTCCGTTTATAGGCTCGGCCAACACCAGCATGTTTGACGGCGTGACGGTTCCGCCGAATCTCGAAGAGTATTTTACCGAGAATAATGTGGAAGTCGTCGGTAATTATTCCGGTTCGGTTGGAGAACTGAATTTGGAAAAAATCGCAGAACTGGAACCGGATCTGATCATTATGAATATCCGTCATGAAAAAGTATATGACCAACTCAAAGAAATCGCCCCTACTGTCATGCTTAATGATGATATGAATTATGTGAACTGGAAAGGACGTTTTCAACAGTTAGGCGAATGGTTTAGTAAAGAGGATGTTGTAACGCAGTGGTTGGAAGATTATGACAAGAAATCGTCTGAATTTGCCGAAAAGGTAAAAGCGGTCACAGGTGACGAAACATTTGCTGTGATTGAGAAAAATTCGGTACGTACAGGTTCTTATTATGTTTATCGGACCGGTGGTCCGGGGGAACTGGTTTATGATGCGATGAAGCTTCCTGTCTCGTCTGGTGTGCCGGAAGGTGTTTGGGGCGAAGTGGTGGATGCCGAATATTTCTCTAAAATTGATGCGGATCATATTTTCTTTTTTAGCGACGACGGGACGGTCGGCGATACGGCGAACCTTCCCACATGGCAAAACCTGAAAGCCGTTAAGAACGGAAATGTGTACTGCGGCTTAAACGAGATGCAATACGATCTGGCTTTTACACCCAATGGAAAGCTGATGTATATGGAACAGATGGTAAATGCTATCATAAACCATGAAAATATCGACAAATAATATACAGCCGCATGAGCGATTCACTGCTTCAAGGCAGTGGATTCGCTCCAGGGCTGGTTATACCGTTTTTTTGGCATCTGCCGCCATTGTTTTACTGATTTCTATGCTGATATCAGTAAGCGTCGGTGTTGCGGGCGGAAATATTCGGGAGTTGTTCAAGGCTATATTCCAGCCAAATACATCCCCGGAGCTTTCACAAATTATGCTGGAGATGCGTTTACCAAGGGCTTTGGCCGCCTGCGTTACTGGGGCGGCCTTTGCTCTTGCGGGAACCGTTATGCAAGGGATCACTCGCAATCCTCTGGCGGATGCGGGGCTTCTTGGGATCAATGCGGGGGCCTGCTTCCTAGTCGCTCTTAGTACAGCAGTTTTCCCCGCACTGTCCGCCTGGGGACTGATGGGCGCTGCCTTTCTGGGAACGGTCTTGGCAGCTGTGATGGTCTACGGATTCGGTGCAAAGAGAAAAAAGGCCGAGCCCATCCAGTTGATTCTGGCCGGCTCGGCGGTATCGGCTTTTTTGACAGCCTTAAGCCAGGGAATATCTTTGGCATTCGGGCTTTCCAAAGATCTTTCCTTTTGGACAGTTGGCAGTCTTTCCGGCATACTCTGGCCGCAGGTCAGAATGGTTATTCCGTGGCTGCTGGCGGCCGAAATAGTTGGTATTTTGCTTTCCCCAAAACTTTCCCTTTTGTCTCTCGGTGATGAAAGCGCTGCAGGGCTGGGAGTAAATGTCGGAGCGGTTCGCATTTTTGGCCTTGCTATCGTACTGATATTAGCAGGAGTAAGCGTGTCCCTGGTGGGTGGCATTTCTTTTGTAGGACTGATTGTGCCACATATGGCAAGGCGGCTGGTTGGAACGGATTACCGACGTATAGCGCCGGCCGCTATGCTTCTTGGCGCCGTGCTTCTGGTGCTTTCAGATGTGGCGGCGCGCATGATCCATGCGCCCTTTGATACGCCAGTGGGCGCACTGGTTTCGGTCATCGGCGTGCCGGTTTTCCTGTTGCTGACCTACCGGAACGGGGGGGCCAGATTATGAAAAAAAGGCGTTTGTGGCTGATTCAGTTTATTTTATGTCTGGGGCTTATAGCCTCCGTTGTGTTGGCCCTCAATTGTGGGTATTCCAAGATACATTTTTCGGCTTTATGGGAAGAAGTATTCTGCTCAACACAGGGAAGCTCCTCTTTGATTCTGCTGAACATCCGACTGCCGCGTATATTGCTGGCTGCTTTATGCGGTATGGGACTTGCCCTGTCTGGTTGTACTCTTCAGGCCGTCACTGATAACCCACTGGCTGATCCGGGTATCTTGGGCATCAACTCAGGAGCAGGGTTCTTTGTCATGCTATTTATGGGACTGTTTCCTGCTCTGCATATCGACGCAAAACTTTATCAACCCGTATTTGCTATGGTTGGTGGGTTGCTGACTGCCTTTCTGTTATATAGTTTTGCAAGGCGAAATGGAAAAATCAGGCCTACCCATTTTCTTCTTGGTGGGATTGGCGTTGCGGCTGGATTTTCCGCCCTGATGACCATCTTGGGTGCAGATATGGAAAGCAGCATCTATCAGATGGTTTCCCGCTGGCTGGTAGGAAATATTTGGGGAACAGACTGGTACCAGGTCTTGATTCTACTTCCTTACCTAATTGTCTTGATCCCTCTCCTTTTCTTACGAGCCAACGTACTGGATCTTCTATTACTGGGAGAGGATTCAGCCGCTACCCTTGGCGTGAGGGTTGGGCATGAGCGCAAGCTGCTGCTCTTTGTGGCGGCGGCACTGGCGGCGAGTTGTGTTTCTGTCAGTGGTGGAATCGGCTTTATCGGGCTGGTGGCCCCGCATATTGCCCAGCGTCTTACCGGGGCGCGTCACCGCAGTTTGTTGCTTTCTTCCATGCTGACAGGCGGTATATTGCTGGTGCTGGCGGACACAGTGGGGCGGGTCCTCCTTTCTGAGATCGAAATTCCGGCCGGTATTATCATTTCAGTGCTGGCGGCACCCTATTTTCTGTATCTGCTGCGCAAGCAAATCTAAGGAGGTGATCCCATGCAGTATCATATGACAGCAAAAAATTTGACGGCGGGTTATAACGGCAACCCGGTTTTCCGGAATTTTGAGATAAAGATTCCATCCGGCAAAATTACCACCCTAATCGGTGCAAACGGTTCGGGAAAATCTACAGTTTTGAAGACCTTGGCGCGGCTGCTTACCCCGTTGGAAGGCGTGGTCTATTTAGATGGTGAGTCCATTCACCGTATGCCGACCAAATCGGTCGCGCAGAAACTGGCAATGCTTCCGCAAGGGGCACAGACGCCCGCCGGGATCACCGTACAGGATCTGGCCGAGTATGGCCGGTATCCTTATCGCGCAAGGCTGTCTGGGTTGACCGCGAAAGACGATGAGATTGTTCGTTGGGCGCTGAAAAGCACCAATACGCTGGCTTTGGCCGACCGGGAAATGGATCAATTATCCGGCGGACAAAGACAGCGTGCTTGGATTGCCATGGCTCTGGCGCAGAAAACAGGTATTCTTTTTCTAGACGAACCCACCACCTATTTGGACATTTCCCATCAGTTGGAAATCCTGCAGCTTCTCAGAGAACTGAATGTACAACAAGGCGTGACAGTGGTCATGGTACTTCATGATCTGAATCATGCGATTATGTTTTCGGATTATCTGGTGACTATCAAGGATGGAAAAAAGTATTTGGAAGGAAGTCCGGAGGAAGTTGTCACACCGCATATGCTTCAGGAAGTTTTTGATGTAGAAGCGGAGGTAATACAGCATCCCGTGCTACATGTACCGGTCTGCCTTCCTTACGGTGTGCGCGGACAAACTTTCGCAAAAGATATGAAAGAGGTGTAAACTATGAGAACAGCGAGAAAATTCATCGCAGGATTAAGCAGCCTCATTTGTATGTCCATGTTTTTAGCGGGATGCGCAAGTGAAGATGGCATCTATCATCCAGGAAGCTATACTGCCAGTGCAGCTGGATATGCCGGGGATGTGATGGTCGAGGTAGAGTTTGACAGCGAGAAGATTCTCTCGGTCACTATTCTGGAACATAACGAGACACCCACTGTTGCCGATAAAGCGATCGAAGAGATTCCAGACCAGATCGTGGAACAGCAGACCAGTGAGGTGGATGTCGTAACCAGCGCAACCTTGACCAGCGAAGCGATCAAGACTGCTGTAGAAGATTGTATTCGTCAGGCAAAACAGGGATAGGTCACTATGGAGAACAGAAAAAAAAATACTGGAAAGAAACATCACACATGGAAAGGCATTCTGGCTTTTGCCAGCGGAAAGAAAAGGCTTTTAGCCTTTTCGGCGGGTCTATCTATTCTCGGAGTGACCGTCGGAATCGTACCCTACATCCTCATCGGATGGATCGCCAAAGAATATATGGCGGGTCTGCTGGATACTGGACGCCTGTTGTTCCTAGTTGGCTGTTCGGCTGCCGCCTGTGTTTTGCAGGGCGTTTTACAGGGCGGAAGTACGTTGTTGTCTCATCGCTGTGCCTTCCGTATTCTAGAAAATATCCGAATATCCCTGACAGAAAAGATGAACCGTCTTTCCATGGGGACAATTCGAAAGGTATCATCGGGCGAGTACAAAAACCTGATCCTGGATGAGGTGGAAAAGTTGGAATATCCGCTGGCTCATGCCATCCCGGAGATGACCGGAAACTTAACCGCTTTTCTTGCCGTTTTTATCTTGATGCTGTGCATGGATGTGCGCTTGGCTTTTAGCGCACTGATTACTCTTCCGGTTGGGTTTCTCATTATGAAGCAGATGTTTTGTGGTTATGGTGAACGCTATGCAAAGTTTATGAAGGCAGGCGACAACCTTAACAAAGTTGTGGTGGAGTATCTCAATGGCATTGAGGTTATCAAGGTGTTCAATCAAGCTGGGAGTACATTCGAGAAAATGAAGCAGACGGTAACCTACTTTAAAGATTTTACACTGGCATGGTACAGACACAATTGGCCGTACACCGCCGCCTACAGCGTGATTCTGCCATCGGCCATTGTGGGCGTCTTGCCGGTTGGGGTGGTGCTTCTGAACCGCGGAGAGATTGTTTTTCCTACGTTGCTTCTGTTTGTTTTACTTTCGTTTGCGCTTATTCCACCGCTGATCAAACTCACGGAATTTATTGATAATGTGGCTGTGATTGTGAAAACCGAGCAGGAAGTACAAGATTTCCTTGCCCAGGAAGAACCCAGGTATGCCATTACACCCGCACGTATAGAGAATTTTGGCATCTCCATCGAGCATATATCTTTCTCTTATGGAGAGGAAACCGCTGTCGAGGACATCAATGTCGTCATCCCCCCCTCCGGTATCACAGCAATCGTCGGGGAATCTGGTTCCGGAAAAACGACACTGCTGCGGCTGTTGGCTCGCTTTTGGGATGTTTCAAAGGGGAAAATATACATTGGGGGAACGGATATCCGAGATATTCCACAAGACCAACTGATGGGAATGATGAGTATTGTGGATCAGGATAATTTTCTGTTTGACATGAGCATCCGGGACAATATCATGCTTGGAAAGCCGGATGCCGATGACAAGGCTTTGGCGGCATCCGTGGATGCGGCTGGCTGCCGGGAAATTGTCGAGCGGCTGGAGGGCGGACTGCATACGGTGGTGGGAACCGGCGGTGCGCTTCTGTCGACCGGCGAGCGTCAGCGCATCTGCATTGCCAGGGCCATTTTAAAGGATGCACCAATCTTATTGCTGGATGAACCAACGGCGAGCATGGATTTGGAAAACGAATACAAGGTACAGAAGGCGCTTCAACAGTTAATGTCCCCAAAAACTGTTGTGATGGCAACCCACCGGCTACGGACGGCTGTGTCAGCCCAACAGATTCTTGTCATGAAGCATGGCGTCCTGGTGGGAAAAGGAACGCATGAGACTCTGCTGGAAGGCTGTCCTGAATATGCGAGACTATGGAACGCCTGTGTTTGTGCAGAGAACTGGAGCATGGGAGGTGATGCCGATGTATAAGTTGGTTAAAAAGGTATTGAGGATAGCTGGCGATTTGAAGCCACGGATTCTTCTGGGGTTCGTTTTTGGATTTCTGGAGGCTTTGTTTAACATTCTCCCGTTGATAGCTATTTTTTATGCCTTTGAAAGTTGCCGGGACGGACTGAACGGCGGCGAATTGACGGTGGTTATTATTCTGTTGCTGGCTGGTTTGGCTGGCCGGGTGGTTTTCCGCTATCTAGTGGCACGCTTCCAGTCAGGGACAGGCTTTGAAATGACAGCGAAGGAACGGCTGCGGCTTGGAGGTATCCTGAAAAATGCGCCGATGTCCTTTTTTGATACTCATAATCTAGGGGATCTTTCAGCCTGTCTGACGACAGATCTGAGTTTTATAGAAATGTATGTCATGTTTATCCTGGATAAGGTCGTCAACGGATTCTTGATGACGGCGGTCACCGGTATATTTCTGTTTGTGTTCGATTGGCAGATTGCGCTGGCTGCAGCGGCAGTGCTTGCGCCGTCTGTAGTTATGTTTGTTGTTCTGCAGAAATCCGGAAAAACGCTGGGAAGTCTCAGACAGAACACCCAGGCGGAACTGGGTGCAGCTGTATTGGAATACGCCCAAGGGATTATGACAGCGAAAGCCTATGGGATGAAAGGAAGGCGTGCCGGACGGATTAAGGATGCCTTTCACAACAGCAATGAGCATTCCTACTGTGTCGAGAGAGGATTTGTAAGAGGTGTATCCGCCTTCCAAGTTCTCGTACATTTGGCCGGCTGTGCTATGGTTCTAGTTGTTTCATTCGCCGCCCTTTTCGGAAAGTTGGAAATCTCATCCTATTTTATGCTGCTTGTCGCCTCTATGACGATGTTTTCGGGTTTTGAACAGAGTGTATCTAAAATTCCCATGCTGCGTATTATGGAGGCTTCTTTAGATCGGCTGGAACGGATTGTGAATCTTCCGCAGGAGGAACTGCAGAAGGAAGTTCCTCCTCCTGAACGGTTTGATATTTCCTTTGAGGGAGTATCTTTCAGCTATGGAAAAGGAGAGGTATTAAAAAATCTCTCTTTTCATATACCAGAGCACTCAACTGCGGCGCTCGTGGGCAGGTCTGGCAGTGGAAAAAGCACAGTCATGAAACTTATCCCACGATTTTATGACTGCGGGAGGGGAAGCGTTCGAATTGGAAATGTAGATATACGGGATATGCCGCGCAGTCAGGTGTTTTCCTACATCAGTATGGTATTTCAGAACGTGTATCTTTTTGAAGATACCATTGCTAACAACATACGGTTTGGGAAGCCGGAAGCCAGTATGGAGGATGTAATCGAAGCAGCTCGGAAGGCGCATTGTTATGATTTCATTATGAAAACGGAAAAGGGCTTTGACACCATGGTCGGAGAAGGAGGCCATACGCTTTCTGGCGGTCAGAAACAGCGGATCTCGATTGCTCGTGCGATTCTAAAGGATGCCCCGATTATCCTATTGGATGAAGCCACTTCAAGCGTGGATCCAGAGAACGAACATCTGATTCAGCAGGCTATTAACCAACTGGTAAAAAACAAAACGGTAGTGGTTATTGCACACAATCTTTCTGCTATTCGTACAGTGGATAAAGTGCTGGTTCTCGATGAAGGACAGTTGCTCGAAGAAGGTGACCCTTCTTCTCTTTTACAGAAGAAGGGTCTTTACAGTAAACTGTGGGGAATGAGTGAAAAGGTAAGCCGATGGAACGCCACATAGAGTAGGCATAGGAACCTGAACAGTGTAATCTCAGCACAAACAGTTACGGACATTCAGACTATCTTGTGACAATTCTATTCACATTTATATAGGATTGAAAAATCTGTAAATCGCCATTAAATAAGCATATATTTCCTAACAACACGGGGAGGCGTATCATATGACTTTATCTTCTTCTATGGAAGACTATTTAGAGGCTGTACTGGTACTTCGGAAACAAAGTGGTTATGCTCGCTGTGTAGATGTTGCAGCATACTTGCAAGTGACGAAGCCTTCTGTAAGTAGGGCTGTAAAAGAATTGATAAAGGCAAAATATTTATGCAAAGATTCAAGCGGTATACTCGCCTTGACTTCCCAAGGAGAACAGGTTGCTACAGCAGTATATGAGCGTCACTGCTTCTTCACAGAAAAATTGCTTGCAGCGGGTGTTGATCCTCAAACGGCAGAAAAGGAAGCATGCCGGATGGAACATGGTATCAGTGAAGCATCTTTCCATAAGCTGAAAGATGCGTAGAAATCATGAGATGGGAAAAGGATAACAGGATGTACGTAAACGTCAAACAAAGGACACAGGAGCGGAGGGAAATCCTTCGCTCCTGTGTCCTTTGTTTGACGTTTATACGATCTCTCCCAGTTTAACCCTATAACAACATATATCAACAAGGGCGGCGACTTTGAGCTTCTATGCCTCAGCCCATAATTATATTTTGCAATAGGGGATGACGCCAGCCGCCTGTGTGCCGTCCGCATAAGCGGGCAAGGAGTAGCGTGCTATGGATGAGAAAATCCACAGCATTGAGAAGCTGCTTTTTGTCCTTCTTAAACGACACACGGCTTTTAATGGACAATTTTCAATCGGCGTTCACCGGCGCTTTTGCGGGAGAGAGTTTGCCCCATCCGGGGACAAGCCTCCGCCTGCGGATGCTCCATACGCCATTGGGCTTCTCAATGTACTTATCCTTCGAGCGGCTGATTTTGTACCAGATTACAAAGTCAGCCGCTTGTTTCATAGGTGGCCTGGTTACAGGAGCAGGGCGCCGCCACCTCCGGTCTGTTTTCGCAAAAAACAGATCGGAGGTACAAAAATTGCGGGATTATCGCAAAAGTGATTATGCGATAAACAAATACAGCCCAAACATTGTTTATCGCTTCCATGATGAAATTGTTGAGGTTTCTCTGGAGGACTACCTGAAGGAGAACCCGGATAAAACAGCGCAGGACTTTACAAAACTGAAAGCCCTGTCTGATGAGATCTACTATGAGCAGGATCGGGCTGAAAGCGCCCAGACCCGCAAGGATGTGTCCATCCACGGTTTAGAGGAAATGGACTGCTGCTCTACCCGGCCATTGGAAGAAGAATTGGAGGAACTGGCGGCAGAAGTACAAAACCGCCGCTATGCCCGGATTGCACTGGAGCGACTGTTTGCTGCGGGCGTACTTACAGAAGTCCAGAAACGGCGTTTTCGGCTTCATGTGTTCCGTGGCCTGTCCACCCGGCAGATCGGCAGGCTGGAGAGGACAAGCCATCAGGCAGTTGTCAAGTCCCTGAACCTTGCCATCGGAAAATTAAAAAAATTTTTTGTAGAGCAGGGTTGACACCCCCCACGGTTTCAGGACGATGGGTGAAAGGTGTTCTTTCTGAACTTCCCCTTTCGCCTGTTCCTTGACAACCGCATACTCATTCATCGGTAACTTCCCCTTTGCCAGTGCGATGAGCAAAAGCCGATTCAGAAGCCGCGCCATGAGGTACGGCACGGATGAGCAGATCCCACCTACTTTCTTTCATTGGTCTTGCTGTCATCCTGCCTGTATGAGCGAGAAACGGCGGTCTGTAAAAACCGGGCAGCTCCCGGCGCGGCCATGACCGGCAAAGGGTACAATGGTACTCCTGTCCAGCCACAGCCCTGCCTGACCGCAGGATCACGCAATGGGGGCAGCTCGGAGAGATCCTCGGAGGGGTGAGATTCCCGTGGGCTGGTTCGCTGCTGGCCGCTGATGACTTCCCATGTGCGGGGTGTCGAGGACAAATAGCACAATGAAAGAAAACAGATTGGAAAATTTCGCCGGACGCGGGGCGGGCCTTTCGGGGCCTGCCCTGTTTCCGGCTTACTTATATTCAGGAGGTCATTCTTATGCGGCGAAAGGCGATCCGGCGCGGCGCTTTGTTCTATGCCGACCTGGACCCGGTGATTGGCTCAGAACAGGGCGGAACGCGCCCTATCCTCATTCTCCAAAATGATGTGGGAAACTATTTCAGCCCTACCGTGGTGGCGGCGGCCATCACCAGCCGAAGGGATAAGACCCACCTTCCTACCCATGTTTTGTTGGAGGATGTGCCGGGCCTTGCCCCTACCTCCCTGCTGCTGTTGGAGCAGATACGGACGGTTGACCGCCGGAGACTGCGGGGATATATCGGGCAGATCAGCAAGAAAAAAATGAAGGAGATCGACACAGCCCTGGCAATCAGCGTGGGTCTGCGTTCTCTGGCATAGGACAGGCGCCCTTCTGAATAGATTGGTAGAGGCAGAAAGGAGGAACCTGTTTGAAATCACTCACGCTTGCAGAGCTTGATACGCTCTCCGCCGTTGATATTAAGACGGTCGATCCAGAACAGCTTGTCGATATTCGGGATATATCCATCCACACAGAACTTCCAAGAGAGGAACGGGTGCTGGACTTCATCCGCCAGATCCGCAACCCCTACTGCTTCCGCCACGGAAAGATCGTCGTGAAAATCGGCTTTTCCGAGGCGGCCAAGGAAACCACAATGGAGGAACAATTTGAAAGCTATCTCCGTACCCTGTAAATCCCTGACACGAATGGAACCGAAAAAAACACCTGGACACTGACTGTGCCCTGCTGTATAATAGAAATCGGACAAAACTCGCACTCCAATCGTTGTTGGGACTGACAAACAAAACGATTGGAGGCATTGTTATGAAAAATTTGACCGCGCAGGCTGTTTATAACGCCGACATCTATCTCCGGCTGTCTGATGATGATGGAGATAAGCCGGAAAGCAACAGCATCAAGAATCAGCGGGAATTTATCACGGAATTTTTGAAATCAATGCCAGAAATCCGCATCCATGCCGAGAGGAAGGATGACGGGTTTAGTGGCGTTGATTTTTTTCGTCCTGGGATTCAGGAAGTCTTACAGGATGTGCGTTCCGGCGCAGTCAACTGCGTCGTGGTAAAAGACCTGTCCCGTTTGGGGCGCAACTATATTGAAACCGGAAAGGTCTTACAGGAGTTTGCAGACCACGGGGTACGGTTCATCGCCATTAACGACGGCTACGATACCGCCAACGCACAGGGGCAGGCCAGCACCATCCTGCTGCCTATCAAAAACCTGATGAACGATTCTTACAGCCGGGATATTTCGGTGAAAATCCGCAGCCATTTGGAGGTCAAGAAACGAAAGGGTCAGTTTGTAGGGGCGTTTGCCGCCTACGGCTATCTGAAATCACCGGACGACAAAAATCAGCTTGTGGTGGACGATTACGCCGCCGAGGTGGTGCGGGATATTTTCCGCTGGAAGCTGGAAGGAATGAGCCAGCAGGGGATCGCTGACCGGCTGAACGCCGATGGGGTCCTCTCTCCCTCAGAATACAAGCGTTCCCTGGGGATGAAATATATCTCCGGCTTCAAGAGCAACCCGCAGGCCAAGTGGTCGGCGGTAGCGGTTGGGCGCATCCTGAAGAACCCCCTCTATATCGGTGTGATGGTTCAGGGAAAGACCGGGCGGCCAAATTATAAAATCAAGAAGCTGATGGAGAAACCGGAGGACGAGTGGATCAGGGTCCCCGGCGCCCATGAGCCGATCATCAGCGAGGTGGATTTTCGTACCGTGAGCGGACTGCTGCGCCGGGATACCAGAATCGCCGTACAGAAAAAGACGGTCTATCCCTTTTCGGGACTTTTGTTCTGCGCCGACTGCAAGCAGAACATGATCCGCAAGACCGTTCCGGCAGGCGGGAAAAAATATTTTTACTACTCCTGTTCCACCAACCGGGCGGACAAAACCGCCTGCACCACCCATAATATCAGTGAGGCCCTGCTGATGGATGCGGTTCGTGACTGTATCCACGCTCACATGGAAACGGTGCTTAATATTGAGAAAACCCTGCAATTCATCGCCGCCCTCCCCGCAGAGGACATGGAGGCCAGAAAGATCGACCGGCAGCTTGAAAAGCTGAAAGCCGATTATGAACAGACCATGCGGTTCAAAATGTCCGCTTATGAGAAGTTCGTGGACCATCTGCTGAATGAAGATGAGTTCAAGCAGTATCAGCGGATTTACACGGAAAAGTGTGAGGCGATTGCGGCGGCCATCAGCAAGCGGCAGGAGGAATTGGACGCCATTGTGCGGGCGGGTTCCCCGCAGGGGGAATGGATCGCCCATTTCAAGTCCTTCCGTCATGTGGATGTGATGGAGCGCAAAATCCTGGTGAAAATCATCGACCGCATCTATGTCTATGAAGGGAACCGAATTGAGATCATTTTTAAGTACCAGAATGAGTACAGGGCGGCGGCAGCCTATATCGAACAGTATATGGAGCGTCAGGCGACGCAGGCAGCCTCCACGGTAAAGGAGGCGGTGTAAATGGCGCGTGTGAGCAGAAGAAAACAGATAGCAGCCGCACAGGGTGTTCCGGTTGATGAGCTGCCCAAGGCCGCCGTTCTGCGGATTTTCCGCACAGCCCTTTATGTGCGCCTCTCCATCATGGACACCCGTGACCGCAAGGACAGCGAGAGCCTGCAAACGCAGATCGACTATCTGTGCGGATATATCGCCAAGCACCCTGATTTGGAGCTGTACGACTGCTATCGTGACAACGGAGAAACCGGGACAAATTTTGAGCGCCCTGGATTCCAGCGGATGATGGAGGATGTGAAAGCAGGCCGGGTGGACTGCATCATCGTGAAAGACCTGTCCCGGTTTGGGCGCGACTTCCTGGAAACCGGAAACTTTCTGGAAAAGGTACTGCCCTTCATGGGAGTGCGGTTTATCTCCGTCAACGACAACTACGACAGTATCCGGGCGGACAGCGGAGAGGCCATGACCATCGCGCTGAAAAACCTGATGAACGACATTTACGCCAAGGACATTTCTCAAAAGGTGTATTCCGCGCTGGACACCAAGAAACGCAGCGGCGAGTTTATCGGCAATTTTGCCGCCTATGGCTATGTGAAATCCCCGGAGGACCGGCATAAGCTGGCCGTTGATCCAGACGCGGCGAAGGTGGTACGGCGCATTTTTCGGATGAAAAAGGATGGAATGAGTAACGCCGCGATTGCAAGAACGCTGACCGCCGAGCAGATCCCCAATCCAAACTATCACCGTTATTTACAGGGCATCATATTCGCCAAAAGGTTTTCCGAAAATGCTCCGTGGCAAACGCAGACAGTGAAGCATATTTTGGAGAATCCGGTGTATCTGGGGCACATGGCTCAGGGCAAAAAAATCACAAAGCTGCACGCTGGGCAGAAGCAGAAAACCATGCCCTCATCAGAGTGGATCATTGTGCCCAACACCCATGAGGCGATCATTGAGCAGGAGCTGTTTGACGCGGTTCAAGCCATTTTGAAAGCCAAGCACGAGGAATACCACAGCCGTCTGGGGAAATACGCCCATTTTGACATCGAAAACATTTTTGAGGGGCTTGTGGCATGCGCGTGCTGCCAGCACAATATGACACGCTATAAGAGCGTTTACAACAAAGGCAGAACAGTGGCGTACCACTTTATCTGCCCCCGCCACGCTATGCTTCTGGATGCCGGATGCCCCAATGCGGGCGGCCTGCGGGAAAGCGATTTGGAAGCGGCCGTGTATGAGGTCCTTCGATTGCAGATGGCGATGCTCACGGATGCGGAGGCGGTCATCCAAAGGGTCAGCCGGTCCTCGGCGGCCAGAAGCCGCAGGACGGCTCTTGACAATGAGATCGTATCGGTGCAGGGACGATTGAAGAAGCTGGCCACACTCCGTCAGACGCTCTTTGAAAGCTATGTGGACGGTATTGTAACGCAGGCGGATTATCTGTTCGGGAAAAGCCGGTATGAGGATGAAGCCCGCCAGCTTGAGGGACGCCTTCGGGATTTGCAGGCTGAAAAGGACGCCTTGCCGGAGGCAAGCCCCAAACAAAATAAATGGTTTTCCGCTTTTGCCAAGTTCCGGGATGAAAAAGAGCCGACCCGTGAGATGCTACTGGCGCTGGTGGAGAAGATCTATGTGAATGAGGACAAGCAGGTACATATCGTGTTGAACTATCAGGACGAGATGAAGAAGTTGTTTCAGGAGGAGGTGTAGCACGATGCCGGAGGTCTTACAGCAGATGTTGAACTATGTGATCGCCATTTACATCCGGCTCTCCGCCGAGGACGGCGACCTGTCCGATGAAAAAAACGAAAGCAACAGCGTTGTCAATCAGCGTGCCTACATCCGCCGTTTCATTGAGCTGCGGCCTGAATTTGCCGGGGCGCAGATTCTCGAATTTTGTGACGACGGTTATTCTGGGACGAACATGGAGCGGCCAGCCGTCCGGCGGCTTCTCGAACAGGTACGCCAGAGGAAGATCAACTGCATCATCGTCAAGGATATGTCTCGGTTTGGCCGCGACTATATCGTGGTTGGAGACTATCTGGAACAGATTTTCCCTTTCCTGGACGTGCGATTTATCGCCATCAATGATTCCTACGACAGCAAGGATCACAAGTACGGTTCTGCGGGCTTGATTGATGTGTCCTTCCGAAATGTGATCTACGACCTTTACAGCAAGGACTTGTCGGAAAAAGTGAGATCGACCAAAAAGCAGCTTGCCGAAAAAGGCTACTGTGTTGCCCCCTATGCGTTCTTTGGCTATCAGAAAGCGCCTGGGAATAAGCACACTCTTTTGGTGGACGAGGATGCCGCCGCCGTGGTCCGGCGTGTGTTTGACCTCTTTACCAGCGGCCTGTCTACTACGGAAATTGCCAGAAAGTTTAATACAGAAGGGGTACTGACCCCGCTGCAAAGAAAACGGCTCCAAAAAGTAAACCGGAGGTGGAACTGTGTAGACCAGAGCAAAAACTACTGGACTTCTGCTATGGTTCGCAAGATACTGGATGATGAGCGGTACACCGGCAAAGCGATCTATGGCAAGACCACCCGGAAAAAGGTAGGCTCCAGCCGGGTCAAGGCTGTCACAGAAGATCAGTGGACGGTTGTGGATGGAGCGTTCCCGGCAATCATAACGCAGGAGATTTTCAATACGGCCAAGAGCCTGAACCGCAACTCCCATCCCGGCTCTGCCGGGGAAAGCACACGGGTTTTCTATCGGAAGATCCGGTGCGGCCACTGTGGGCTTGCGATGGAGCGGCTGCAATCTGCCCACCCCTGCTATGTGTGCCGGACCGACAGGTATAAGCCGGATATAGGCTGCCCACAGGACAGGATAGATGAAAAGGAGTTGGAACAGACGGTTTTGGCAGCTATCCGCATGATGGCCCAGCTTGTCCGAGGGGCGGTTCAGGCGAAGCAGCGCCAGTCCGCAAAAGATACCCGTTACAACCAACGCCTTGACCGGCAGATCAAAGCACACCAGAACTCAATCCAAATGCGCCAGCAGGAAAAGATGGCGGCTTTTGAGGATATGGTGTCCGGCAAAGTCAGCGCGGAGGACTACCAGCATAAGCGAGGACAGTGCGAAAAACATATCCAGCGGCTTGAAACCAAAATCAAAGAGCTGGGGGATGCCAAACGGCGGGCAAAGGAAGAAGAACTCTCCACCTACAACATCATTCCCTATACCAATGTCAGGACATTGACACGGGAGCTGGTGGATTTGCTGATCCAAAACATCTACATTTACAGTTCTACTTCTATCGAGATCGTTTGGAAATGCGGGGACGAATATCAACGGCTACTTGCCGATACCACAAAAAAGGAGGCTGCGGAGCGTGAACAGGGATAAGAAACGATATTGGCTCTATGGGCGCGTTGCCTCACCTGATACATGGGCTTTGGAAAATCAGATGAACTATCTTCGCAGCTTTGCAGAAAAGCATCAGCTCAATGTTGTGGGAGAATCCCAGGACGAGGCCAGCGGCCTGACCTTTGACCGGCCTGGGCTGAATGATTTTCTGGAAGCTGTCCGGCAAGGACGGGCCGACGCTCTTTTGACAAAAGATTTGACACGCCTGGGACGAGATGTCATGCAGACTGCCTCATGGATCGCAGACTTGAATACTTCGGGTGTAGGCGTGTTTTCCGTCACAGACTTGACTCTTCGAGGGCTTTAATTGCTGAATTAGCGTAAAATCCGGCAAAAAATCTTATAATTTTTTTGGCTTTCTCTTGACATTAGGAGACGATGGCTGGTCGGGGACGAACTTTGAACGCC
>OATU01000899.1_pt1 | contig 21498 bp, 17 predicted proteins | sample 1516711 | NCBI WGS metagenome assembly OATU01 (sample SAMEA2579971, study PRJEB22360) | human gut metagenome | biome: human gut; feature: human-associated habitat; material: faeces | place: Denmark | collected 2008/2010 | reverse complement strand
AAACCATCCGGAGCGGCCTCTCTCTGGCCTGTGCGGGCTTCGGCTTCTGGAGCCATGATATCAGCGGTTTTGAAAATACGGCGCCGGCCGATATCTACAAGAGATGGTGCCAGTTTGGCCTTTTAAGCTCCCACAGCCGTCTTCATGGCTCTTCCTCCTACCGCGTGCCGTGGCTGTTCGACGATGAAGCCTGCGACGTGCTTCGGAAGTTTGTAAAGCTGAAATGTGCGCTGATGCCGTATCTCTACCGTCAGGCGGTAAAAGCCCATGAAGAGGGAATTCCGATGATGCGCCCGATGTTCGTGGAATTTCCGGAGGACCGGGCCTGCGAGCCGCTGGATAAGCAGTATATGCTGGGCGATTCCCTGCTGGTGGCCCCGGTATTCAAGGAATCCGGCGAGGTGGAATACTACCTGCCGGAGGGAACCTGGGTGAACTTGCTTACCGGAAAGACCGTCGCGGGAGGCAGATGGCAGAAGGAGACACACGATTACTTCTCCCTGCCGCTCATGGTGCGCCCCGGCAGCATTGTGGCGGTCGGACAGGAGAGCAGCAGACCGGATTACGCGTTTGCGGAGGGAGTCAGATTCCTTCTGTATCTCCCGGAGGATGGAATGACCGCGGAGACCGGCGTAACGGACTTAGAAGGCCACGTGGTGATGACCGCAGCGGCCAGCCGGGCAGATGGAACGATTACGCTTCGGGTGGAAAGAACCGCCGCGGCTGCTTCCGGGGGCGGTTCGGCGGACGTTTCAGCAGACGTTTCAGCAGACGTTCCAGCAGACGTTTCAGCAGGCTTTACGTTTGAGGTTCTGGGAGACGAAAGGGTGGAAGTGGTAGTTGCATAATGCGTTTACTCTTTTCAGACTATCAACGTTTCTTCAGCCGGAACTGCTCGACCAGTCCGTTTAAAAGGTTCGCCTGGTCGGACAGTTCTTCGCTGGCCGCGGCACACTCCTCGGCGGTTGCAGAGTTGCTCTGGATTACGGCGGTAATCTGATCGATTCCCATGGTGATCTGTGAGGTGGCCTCCGCCTGCTTTAAGGAGGCTTTGGAGATGAGGTCCACGGTCTCGGCTGCCTCCACGGCACCGTTTACGGCTTCCATCATGGCGGCGGCTGTCTCGGAGGCAATCGCCGCGCCGTTTTTCACCGCCTTCATGGAGCTCTCGATGAGAGCGGAGGTATTTTTGGAAGCGTCTGCCGTATCCCCGGCAAGGTTTCTGACCTCATTTGCAATGACAGTGAAGCCCTTTCCGGCAACACCGGCTCTGGCCGCCTCCACGGAGGCGTTGAGTGCCAGAATATTCGTCTGGAGCGCAATGGATTCAATGGTTTCAATGATGTTGCCGATCTCTCGGGAGCTGCTGCTGATTTCGTCCATGGCGGCGATCATGCGCTGCATCTGCCGATTGCTGGCGTACATCTGATCGCCGACCCTGCGGGCTTTCTCACTGGCCTGCTCCGCGTTGGAGGCATTGCCCCGGATCTGTCCGATAATTCCATTTAGTGACCCGGAAATATGTTCCAGGGCCTCTTTGATCTTCCTGAATTCACCGGCGTAGTCGTAGGTCAGTTCAAACGCCAGGTCACCGTCTGCAATCTGGTTGAGCACGGCAGAGATTTCCTTAATATAATTCACATAATCCTTAAGCCGTGTTACTGTCTTGTTAAAATTTACGGCCAGGGAACCCAATTCATCTTTCGAGTCATACGTGATCACTTCATTTAAGTTGCCGTCCGCAATTCGGGCGGCGGCGTTGTCGAGTTCGTTGACAGGGGTAAGGATGGCTTTCACTGTGGCAAGGGATAACAGAAATCCCGCGGCGATCAGGAGTACAATGATCGAGATCAGAAGCATCCACGCTCTGGAATAGAGAAGCGTGCTTTCGTGGCTTGCAGTCTGGGCGTTTGTCTTGCTGTATTCGACCAGCTCCTCGAAAATCTCGGTGGCTTCGTCAAACAGCTTCTGGGAATCGGCCCGTGCGATCACCATGGCCTGCTCCATCTCGCCGCTGCGGCTTAGTTCGACTACGGTGTTGTGCAGCTGCAGGTAATCGGCCCAGGCCAGTCTGGCGGAGGCGAGCATCTGCTTTTCCTCATCGCTGCTGCCAAGCTGATCGTATTCGGCAAATTTGGCGTCGATTTCAAGGAGAAGGTCTGCCATCTGTTCTTCCCGCAATGCCATGATATCCGGCTCCCAGGCGATGATGTGTCCATATTCCCTGATGCGGAAATTGGAGGTGAGTGTGTCCAGTTCTTCTGCCGTGACAACGGAAGGCAGCCAGTCATCGTTGATAGCCGTGTTGCGCTCATTCATCCGATACATGAACACGAGGGAGACTACGCCGAGTGCGGTCAGACCCAACAACAAAAAGGTCGTTTGCATAAGCAGTTTTGTTTTGATACGCAGATTTTTCATTTGTAACCCCTTTACCCCTTAAAATGTAATTCAATTTATATGAAAAATATCAAAAGTTCCGATAATATAAGAATAGCATTAAAAATAGAAAATACAACTAAAATATTGAGTAAATTTAAAACAAAAAAAATAAAAAGAAGTAAAAAAAAGTGCTTGACTATCGGACAGACATCGTGTATACTACATCTTGCTGTGTTAATGGGCTATCGCCAAATGGTAAGGCAACGGACTCTGACTCCGTCATTTCAAGGTTCGAATCCTTGTAGCCCAGTCTTGATAAAACCCGCAGGAAAGTTCCTGCGGGTTTTGCAGTATTTTGTGAGAATAGCGTCTTATAAATTGCAGAAACTTGAAAAGAAGCAGGAATCCATAAGGAACTGCTTCTTTTTCTGCAGTAGAATCGCTCCTTCTTCTGGACAAGACAGGCAAAATGCTTTATAATGTTACTTAATTTTGATGAGAGGTGCAGCATGTACACATTTGGCAGCAGGATACGGTACAGTGAGACGGATGAATACGGTAAACTGACTCTTACAGGTATCATGAATTACTTACAGGACTGTTCGACGTTTCAGTCGGAAGACATCGGGCTGGGAATTTCCTATCTGACGGAACACCATCAGGCGTGGTGGCTTTCTTCCTGGCAGATCGTGATCGACCGGTACCCTGCGCTGGGAGAAGAAGTGGTCATCGGTACATGGCCCTATGATTTCAAGGGCTTTTACGGATACCGTAATTTTACTATCTGTGATCCGGCCGGGAATTACCTGGTGAGAGCAAATTCCGTATGGTTTCTGTTTGACACGGAGCTGGGGCGGCCTGTGAAGGTGAAGGAAGAGAATATCCGGGGATACGGCCGAGGCGACGAGAAGCGCCTGGAGATGGAGTACGCACCGCGAAAGATCACCGTGCCCGCTGAATATGAGGAAGCGGAGTGCGTGACGATCGCAAAACACCACATCGATACGAATCATCATGTGAACAATGCCCAGTATGTGGAGATAGCCAGGGAGGTGCTGCCGTCTGAAATCGAGGTGGGAGAACTCCGGGTGGAATATAAGAAAGCAGCCGTCTGCGGCGATGTGGTTTATCCGCATGTCAGCCGGACGGATGAAGGATACACGGTTTCTCTCTGTGACGAGCAGGGAGCCGCTTATGCAGTGATATGGCTGCGGGGAAAAACGAGAGAGGATGTAAGATGATAGAACTGGGAAAAGTGCAGACCCTGACGGTACAGAGGGTCAAGGAGTTCGGTGTATATGTGGGAGAGGGCGTGGCTTCAGAAGCTTCCGTGCTGCTTCCGAAGAAACAGGTTCCGGAAGGAGCGAAGCCGGGCGATGAAATCAGCGTATTTATTTATAAAGACTCGGAGGACCGTCTGATTGCGACCACGGGAATCCCGAAGCTTTCAGTGGGAGAGACCGCGATGCTTCCGGTAAAGGAAGTGGCTAAGATCGGAGCGTTTCTCGATATGGGACTGGAGAAGGATTTGCTTCTGCCGTTCCGGGAACAGACACATAAGGTACGCCAGGGAGAATCGGTTCTGGTGGCGCTGTACGTGGATAAGAGCCAGAGGCTGGCGGCCACCATGCGGGTTTACGCTTACATGAGCAGTGAGTCGCCTTATAAGAAGGACGATCAGGTGACTGGAACGATCTACGAGATCAATGAGACTCTGGGTGCGTTTGTGGCAGTCGACAATAAGTACTATGGACTGATTCCGAAGAAGGAGCTCTTTGACGATTACCATGAGGGAGACACGGTTTCTGCCCGGGTCACCAAGGTGCGGGAAGACGGCAAGCTGGATTTAAGCCCGAGACAGAAGGCGTACTTACAGATGGACGACGATTCGGCGCGGGTGCTGGAAGTGATCGGAGACCAGTTCAGCGGAGTGCTTCCATTTACGGATAAAGCGGCGCCGGAAGTAATCAAGCGCGAGTTTCAGATGAGCAAGAACGCGTTTAAACGCGCGGTAGGCCATCTTTTAAAAGATGGAAAAGTAAAGATTACCGAGAAAACCATAGAGATATTGAAATAGAGTGGAAAGGAATAACAGGAGGATTGTTTTGGACTCGATAGACTATTATAATAAGTATGCGGCAAAGGTGTTCGAAGAGACAGTGGATCAGGATATGTCGGAGATAAGAACGGAGTTTTTAAATCTGCTGGAGGAAGGGGATACGATCCTTGACCTCGGATGCGGTTCCGGAAGGGACAGCCTGATTTTCTACGAACTGGGATACGATGTGACAGCCATGGACGCATCAGAGGAGATGTGCAAACTGGCCGAGATTCACACAGGACTGGAAGTACTCAACATGACGTTTGAGGAGATGGATTTCGACAGCGTGTTTGACGGAATCTGGGCCTGCGCTTCCCTGCTTCACGTTCCGGAAAAGGAACTGTCTGCCATTCTTAAAAAGATAGCAAGGGCCTTGAAAGACAGCGGAATTCTTTATATGTCCTTTAAGCTGGGAGACTTTGAGGGCTTCCGGGGAGAGCGGTATTTCTGTGATTACACAGAGGATGCCATGGAGGAAGTACTGAAAGACAACGACCGGTTTGACGTGGTAAAGATCTGGGAAACCGAGGATGTCCGTTCTGGTCATTCTGACACACGGTGGCTGAATGTCCTGGTCAGAAAACAGTAAATCTTACGAAAATATGAACAAGACAGCGCGAAGAAATTCGGCGCTGTTTTGTCGTTTCCGCCCAAATCCGGTCAGGAGATGCCGCAGGTTAGAGATATTAGACAGAAATGCCCAGCCGGATCTTTCTATATTTTGGCGTTTCAGTCATTTTTTTTATTGAATATACAAATTAGCCAAAAGGCAGATTTGGATTTTGGTTAAATGCCATATGGTAAAGATAAGACCATTCATGTATGATAAGGTCAGGAAATGAAAAGGACGGCAGCACAAGGGGCTGCGGGGTCCGAGGAGAAAAACAAACACATATTTTTATTTAAAATTAGGAGGATTAAGCGATGGCTAGTTTATCATTGAAGAACATCACAAAGAAATATCCGAACGGATTCGAAGCTGTAAAGGATTTCAATCTGGAGATTGCAGACAGAGAGTTTGTCATCTTCGTAGGACCTTCCGGCTGTGGTAAGTCCACAACCCTTCGTATGATCGCTGGTCTGGAAGATATTTCTTCCGGTGAACTTTACATCGATGGCAAATTAATGAACGACGTTGAGCCGAAGGACAGAGATATCGCAATGGTATTCCAGAACTACGCTCTGTATCCACATATGACCGTTTACGATAACATGGCATTCGGTCTGAAACTGAGAAAGACACCAAAGGACGAGATCGACAAGCTGGTTCATGAAGCAGCAAGAATCCTTGACCTTGAGCATTTATTAGACAGAAAGCCGAAGGCATTATCCGGTGGACAGAGACAGCGAGTTGCTATGGGACGTGCTATCGTACGTAATCCTAAAGTCTTCTTAATGGACGAACCGTTATCCAACCTGGATGCAAAGCTGAGAGGCCAGATGCGTATTGAGATCTCCAAATTACATCAGAGACTGCAGGCAACCATCATCTACGTTACACATGACCAGACAGAGGCTATGACACTTGGTACCAGAATCGTAGTTATGAAGGACGGCGTTGTTCAGCAGGTTGATTCTCCTCAGAACTTATACGACAAGCCAGGCAACAAGTTCGTTGCTGGATTTATCGGAGCTCCTCAGATGAACTTAATCGAAGCAACCGTTGCAAAGAACGGAAGCGACGTTACTCTTACATTCGGCGGACACACCATCGCACTTCCGGAAGGAAAAGCGAAGAAGTTAGAGGGCGCTGGATATGTTGGCAAGACTGTTGTTTTAGGTATCCGTCCGGAAGATTTACATGACGAGGAAGCTTTCCTTGCATCTTCTCCGAACAGCATTATCGATGCAACCATCAGAGTTTACGAGCTTTTAGGTGCTGAAGTTTACTTATACTTCGATGTTGACGATGCAAACTTTACCGCAAGAGTGAATCCTCGTACAACAGCAAGACCTGGCGATACCGTGAAGCTTGCTCTTGACTTAACAAAGATCCATGTATTCGATAAGGACACAGAACTGGTAGTCTTAAACTAAATTTTATGAAAATTTAAGCAGGCGAGTGCTATACTCGCTTGCTTTTTTTTAGTTTTTGCTTTAATATAGAATAAGGGAAAATTTACGATAAGGAGAGTGTGCCATGATTTCGAATCAAATACTTCAAACGACAATTGAAGGATTAAAAGGAATTACGAGAATTGATTTATGCATTTGTGATACGGAAGGAAAGGTATTGGCAACAACATTTCCTGACGCAGAAGACTATGAGAGTTCTATCCTGGCATTTGTGGATTCTCCGGCTGACAGCCAGGTAATTCAGGGATACCAGTTTTTCAAGGTTTTTGATGAGCACCAGTTAGAATATATTCTTCTTGCCAAGGGAGGCAGTGACGACGTATATATGGTTGGCAAACTTGCCGCCTTCCAGATTCAGAGTCTTCTGGTTGCTTATAAGGAGCGTTTTGATAAGGATAACTTCATTAAGAATCTGCTTCTGGACAACCTGCTTCTGGTGGATATCTACAACCGCGCCAAGAAGCTTCATATTGAGACAAACATCAAGCGTGTCGTATTTATCATTGAGACACAGCACGAGAAGGATGTCAACGCATTAGAGACAGTCCGCAACTTATTTGCTGCCAAGACGAAGGATTTCGTTACTGCGGTAGATGAGAAGAACATCATCCTGGTCAAGGAAGTCCGGGACGGTGAGACGTATGAGGAACTGGAGAAGACGGCAAACACCATTCTGGACATGCTGAACACAGAAGCCATGACCCAGGTTCATGTAGCCTTCGGTACGATCGTCGGAGAAATCAAGGAAGTATCCAGATCCTACAAGGAAGCCAAGATGGCGATGGATGTAGGCAAGATCTTCTACAGCAACAAGAATGTAGTCGCATACAGCAAACTGGGAATTGGACGACTGATCTATCAGCTTCCGCTTCCGTTATGCCGTATGTTCATCAAAGAAATCTTCGACGGCAAATCCCCTGACGAGTTCGACGAAGAGACACTCACCACGATCAACAAGTTTTTCGAGAACAGCTTAAACGTATCCGAGACATCGAGACAGTTATACATTCACAGAAATACGCTTGTATACAGGCTGGATAAGTTACAGAAGAGCACGGGGCTTGATTTGAGAGTATTTGAGGATGCAATTACGTTCAAGATAGCCTTAATGGTTGTCAAGTACATGAAGTACATGGAGAACCAGGACTATTAGTGAGGCATGAGCAGTGCGAAAAGAGACAGTAAGAAATCAGCGTTGTGCTGGCACAAAAGCGGATTTCTTGCTGGCTCTTTTCATAGGGCAAAGCCCGGAAACCGAGACAGCGTGCCCCGCTTCATCGGGTATGAAGCGAAGCGGAATCGAGGTTTGCACTGCGGGGTAGTGGGTCGCGACAAAGGAAATTAAAAGACTTCAGAGGATAAAGATGATCGAACTGTGGAATGTAAATAAAACATACGAAACCGGAAACAAGGCTCTGCGTAACATCAACATCACAGTTGAGGACGGGGAGTTCGTTTTCATCATCGGCCGGAGCGGCTCTGGAAAATCTACGCTTTTAAAGCTTCTTTTAAAAGAGGTGGAACCGACGTCCGGCAAGATTATTGTTAACGATATGAACCTAGGGAAGATGCCCAGGCGCTACATTCCAAAATACCGCAGGAGGCTGGGCATGATATTCCAGGACTTCCGGCTGTTAAAGGACCGCAATGTCTATGAGAATGTGGCATTTGCGCAGCGTGTCATCGGCGCTTCCGCAAGGAGCATCAGAGAATCGGTTCCAACCATGCTGACCATGGTGGGACTCTCATCGAAATACAAATTTTATCCGCAGCAGCTGTCAGGAGGCGAACAGCAGCGAGTTGCGATTGCAAGGGCACTGATTAACCGCCCGGAGATACTTTTAGCCGACGAGCCTACGGGCAATTTAGATGGCCACAACTCGATGGAGATCATGAAGCTGTTAGATGAGATCAACAAAAGAGGAACCACGGTAATCGTAGTTACCCACAGCCATGAAATCGTAGACCGCATGAAGAGGCGGGTTATCACCATGGATCGTGGAACCATCGTAAGCGACGAGAAAAAGGGCGGATATACACATGAGGATTAGTACATTTTGGTATTGCCTGAAACAGGGCGTAAATAATATATGCAGAAATATTCTGTTTTCGCTTGCTTCGATCGCGACGATTTCTGCGTGTATTTTTTTGTTTTGCCTGTTCTTTTCCATCGTAGTCAATGTGCAGTATGTGGTTAAGAATACGGAAAGCACGGTGGGAATCACCGTATTTTTTAATGAAGGTACAACGGATGAGACAATTGCCCAGTTCGGCGAGACTTTGAAAGCAAGACCGGAAGTAAAAGAGATCAAGTTCAAGTCGGCCGAGGAAGCATGGGAAGAGATAAAAGGTGATTATTTCGGAGAGGATAAGATGGATTTGGCGGAAGGCTTCCGTGACGACAATCCGCTTGCCAACTCTGCTTCTTACGATATTTTCCTGAATGATCTGGAAAATCAGGAGGAATTTGTTACCTGGCTGAAGAGTCAGGACATTATCAGAAGGGTGAACTATTCCAGCACCGCGGCGGAAGGAATTACCAGCATCAATAAGGTAATTGGTGTTCTGTCCGTGATGATTATCGGTGTTCTCCTGGCGGTTGCCATTTTCCTGATCAGCAATACGATCTCGGTTGCGGCTGCATTCCGGAAGCATGAGAACGAAATTATGAAATTAATCGGAGCCACGAACTATATGATTCGTGCGCCGTTTGTAGTAGAAGGGGTGCTTTTGGGAATCTTCGGAGCTTTGATTCCCCTCGTCGCCATCTATTATCTTTACCGGAACGCGGTGGGATATGTGGTGGAGAAGTTCAGCATCCTGTCCGGCCTGTTCCAGTTTCTGCCGGTTGAGCAGATATTCCCGTATATGGCGGGAACCGCGCTGGCGCTGGGCGTCGGAATCGGATTTTTTGTAAGTTTCTTTACAATTCGTAAACATTTAAAGGTATAAGGGGAACTGCATATGAAATACAGAAAACGGATAGAGGCGGCCGTCATGACCGCAGTCCTTACCGTATCCTGTATATTTCCTTCCTATGGTACAAAGACTGATGTAGATGCGGCCAGAGAAAGCAAGTCAAATCTGGAAAACGAAAAGAAAGAAATAGAGAAGACGATTGAAAAACTGGAAGTGTTGAAATCTGACACCGCATCTTATGTAAATCAATTGGATGCGGAACTGAATTCCTTAAACAAGCAGGTAACCGCCCTTAATTCCCGCGTTGCGGCGAAGGAAGCGGAGATCGAGGAGGCGGAGGCAGAGCTGGCCGCCTCGAAGGAAGATGAGAGACGTCAGTATGAAAGCATGAAGCTTAGAATCCAATATATGTATGAAAAGGGTGAGACCAGTTATTTAGACTTGTTGTTTAAGTCGGCCGATCTCACCCAGCTTTTTAATCGTGCGGAATATATCAGTCAGATTGCGGCATATGATAGAAAAATGCTGGATCAGTATGAAGCGGCCAGTGAAGAGGTGGCTGCCAGAGAGGCAGACCTAAAGGCAGAACACGAGGAGCTGGTAACGCTTAAGACTAATACGGAAGAAAAGCAGAAGGACGCTGAGCGTCTGATGAATGAAAAGACAGCGGAACTGAAATCCTATAACAGTAAGATCGCAGCCAGCGAGGGAAGTCTCTCGGATTTGGAAAAAGACATCGCTGCGCAGGAAGATAAAATTAAGGCTATTGAGGCTGAACTCAAACGAAAAGAAGAGGAAGCGAAGAAGGCCGCATTAGAGGCAGGGCAGAAGTATAATACCGTTAGTATTGGGAATATTAACTTCATATGGCCATGTCCGGCCAGCAGCAGGATCACCTCCTCGTTTGGAGACCGGGAATCTCCGACGGAAGGCGCGTCGTCCAGCCATCAGGGCATCGATATCGGCGCATCCACGGGCAGCAGCATTCTGGCGGCGGCTTCAGGTACCGTAACCATATCTACATACAGTTATTCTGCCGGCAACTATATCATGATCAATCATGGAGGAGGTGTCTCCACCGTTTACATGCACTGTTCGGAACTTCTCGTTTCTGCAGGGCAGGAGGTGACACAGGGGCAGGTAATTGCTAAGGTGGGCTCTACAGGTTATTCTACCGGCCCCCACCTTCATTTTGGCATCCGGGTGAATGGAAGTTACGTTAATCCCATAAACTATGTAAGTCCATAACCCGAAAGACAAGGAGAATAACATTGGAAAACAAAAATAAATTTTGGAAAGGCGCCCTGGTCGGCGCACTTCTGACAGCATTTGCAGGACTGATCATCGTGGGCATGTCCCTCGGAATATTTCTGATTGGGAGAACCGCGATCGACGGGCCACAGCAGGCGGCCGAATCAAACCAGGCGGAAAACCAGGACGGTTCGCTGGATTTAAACCGGATCACGAAGAAGATTACTACGCTTCAACAGATTATAGATAAATATTATCTTTTCGATGAAGATGCCACGAAGGTGGAAGACTGGATCTACAAGGGCATGATGTATGGCTTAAACGATCCGTATACGACGTATTACACCGCTGAGGAGTACCAGAAGTTAAGCGAGGATACGGAAGGCGAGTATCATGGAATCGGTGTCATGATCAGCCAGAACAGAAGCACCGGAATTATTACAGTGATCAAGGTATTTAAGGATACTCCGGCGGCGGAAGCAGGCATGAGGCCGGGCGATGTTCTCTATAAGGTAGGCGATATGGAAGTTACCGGAATGGATATGGATATTCTGGTAAAGGATTATATCAAGGGAAAAGACGGCTCCGAAGTGGCTCTTACTGTCTTCCGGCAGGATGAGGGCGAATACGTCGATTTGAAGATGGAACGCCGCAATGTCACAGTACAGACGGTGGAATACCAGATGCTGGAAGACCATGTAGGGTATATTGCGGTGAGCCAGTTCGATGTAGTGACAGCCGATCAGTTTAAGGCCGCGGTCGATGATCTGGAGAAACAGGGCATGAAGAAGCTCCTGGTTGATTTAAGGAACAACCCGGGCGGCGTTTTGGATACGGTGGTGGATATGCTGGATTATATCCTTCCGGATGATTTAATTATCGAGGGTGATAAGGATCTGGTGCGTACCAACACGGAAGCGACGCTGCTTGTGTATATGGCCGATAAGAATGGCAAGGGAGGGCAGGAATACGCCTCCGACGGCCATTCTCTCGATATTCCGCTGGCTGTTCTGGTCAATGGAGAGTCCGCCAGCGCTTCCGAGGTATTTACGGGAGCCATGAAGGATTACGGCAGGGCGACAGTTGTGGGAACAAAGACATTTGGCAAGGGAATCGTGCAGAATCTGATTCCTCTGGACAATGGAACTGCCATCAAGATGACTACGGCTCACTACTATACACCGTCAGGCTTCGATTTACACGGTAAGGGAATTGAACCGGACGTGGAAGTGGAGCTGAAAGAAGAGTTAAAGAATCAGATTACGGTGGATGTGAAGGAAGATAACCAGATTCAGGCGGCTCTGAAGGCGCTGGATAAATAACTGTTTCGAAATATAAGAAAACAAAGAAAAAAGGATTAGAATCGAAGGCATGAAAGCCCCGGATTCTGATCCTTTTTTCATTAACTTCATATTAAGTAACGGAACAGCTGGAAGAGACGGGAGGTAACGGCAAAGATCCATTTCTTTTTCGCAGGGACCGGAATCACCGGAACGTCCGGGTCCGGGACATAGGTGCCGTCTGCCTGTACCACCAGGGAATCGGCTTCCAGATCGTCGATGCAGGCCTTAAGCTGTCGGTTGAACGCTTCTCCGTCGATGACCAGCATGGTCTCCGTATCCACATAGGTGCTTCTCATATCCAGGTTATAGGACCCCACGATAGAGAGACGGTCGTCCACCAGGATCGATTTTCCGTGGGAAGAGTGATCTCCGAAATATTCACGGAGTGAGACTCCTGTATCCAGTATTTTTCCGCGGTTTCTTGTGTAATCGGAGGAGGCCATAAAATTGTCGCCTACGGAAGTCGCATTCAAAAGCATGGTGACCTCCGGTACGGAATCGGTGATTTCCTTCATTCCTTCATACATGTCTTTGCTGAAGACAGCGTATGGAGTGTGGATATAAGCCTGTTTCTCCGCGTGTGCCATCAGGTACTGGACCTGGTACCAGACCCAGGGCTCCTTGGCAAGAATGTGGGTGGGATTGGAGATCAGGGTGGCCTTGTTGATTGCCACGGTCTCCGGTCCGTAGTCGTGACCGGCCAGAACCAGCTCCGGCATGGCTTCTTTCAGGGTTTGGTAATACTCGGCCAGCTCTGCCCTTGCAGCGGGCAGTTTCTTCTTCATGGACGCAGAGGGGGCGTTAAACACGGTTTTGCAGTACCTGGACTGCCACATCGCCTCGAAATATTCGTCTGCTTCCGACAGAACGCTGGAGGACCATGCCTCCTCCTGGCCATGCTTCGTGTTATAGATCATCACGTCACGGTCATAGCTTAGATTGCGCAGGTTATATTCTCCAAGGAAGTAATCAAAGGTGTTGCGGCCGCCCAGCAGCAGGAGCTTATCGTCAATAAGCAGATATTTGTCATGCATGCGCCCGTTGATGGTCCACGGCTTCAGCGGGTTGGGAATATTATAAAACTTTATCTCAATGTTCGGATTGGTCCCTGCCGCGTAGAAGATCGGGTTTCCCTGCATATGAAGGGTTCCGTACAATCCGTCCACCAGAATCTGGACCTTTACGCCACGGTCCGCGGCCTCCAGCAGGGAAGAGAAGATATCCCGGCAGCTGGAGCCGTCCCGGATATCGAAGGTGGAGAGCACAATGCGTTTCTCCGCCTGATGGATCATTAAAACGCGGCTTTCCAGGGCATCCATGCTGGTCTCTACGACGCGGGCCCTGTCAACACTTTCTGTCTCTGAATAAAAAGAGGCTGGTTCAAAATTATTTTTAAATTCTTCTCCCGTTTTCTTTGTATGTACGAAGGGAAGCAGGGCCCCTGCCGCCAGGTAAAGCAGATAGAGCAGCAGAGCCCATCTCAGGATGACGAAAATACGCCGTTTCATAACACATCAATCCTTTTTTAAACATGCCCTGGTACTACACTCCGTAGTATCGTTAGATGCAGTTATTTGTTTTTGCAGTTTTGAAGGGCTGCGACGAAGGCGTGACAGGCGTCTTCTCTCGTGGCCCAGGAAGTGACGAGACGAATCGCACTGGATCCGTTGGTGCCGCGTTCCTGAATGGAAAAGAGAAAATCCGCGCTTAAGGCTTCGATGACCGCATCCGGAAGGATGGGGAACAGCTGGTTTGTCATGGATTCCGAGAAAAAGGCGTAACCGCACTGTTCAATCCCTTTTCTTAAGATGGATGCCATATCGTTGGAATGTGCCGCCATATCGTAGAATAAATGGTTCTGGAACAGCTCTTCGAACTGGATTCCCAGAAGCCATCCTTTCGCCATCATGGCGCCGCGCTGTTTGATCATGAAGCGGTAATCCGGCTTTAATTCGTCTCTGCAGATGATGAGCGCCTCACCGAACAGTGCGCCGGCCTTGGTGCCGCCTATGTAAAATACATCCACCAGCTCCGCAATATCGCGTAGGGTCAGATCATTGACCGGGCTGGTCAGTGCCGCTCCCATGCGGGCTCCATCCAGGAAAAGATAGAGATCATTCTGGCGGCAGATATGGTGCAGGGCCTCTAAATCGGCTTTTGAATACTGGGTCCCGATCTCCGTGGAGTTGGAGATATAGACCATCTTAGGCTGAACCATGTGCTCATCGGTATGCGTATCCAGCGCCTTTAAAACGTCTGCCGGGGTTAATTTGCCATCCTTAGACGGCATGGCCAGAACTTTATGGCCGGTAGCCTCGATGGCTCCTGTTTCGTGAACATTGATATGGCCCTTGTCTGTGGCGATAACAGCCTGCCACGGGCGAAGCGCGGCGGCGATGGTAATTAAGTTCGTCTGGGTTCCGCCGGTGATAAAATGGACATCCGCATCGTTTCGTCCAATCTCTTCTTTTATTAAGCGGCGCGCATTTTCGCAGTGAATATCGAGTCCGTATCCGCCGTTCTGTGCTAAGTTGCAGTTCATCATCGCTTCCAGAATCTTTGGATGAGCGCCTTCACTGTAATCGTTGTTAAAACTGTACATAAACAGTCCTCCCTGTATCTGATAGTCTGAGACTAATCATATACCAAATGAGGGGGAATTGCAAGGTGGGAGAGGAAAAGCGGAGGGGGCTTAGAAAGTGGACGCGATCGTAGCGTTTGTGGAAGGAAGTATGGGGCTTGAGGAACTCCTTAACTGCCGAACCGGCATCAGGGCAGCACTACATCCATCAAATTATTCACAAATTGAGTACATATTATGTTGAATTTTTCTGCTCTCCATATTATTATTTTAGTAAGGTACATGATAAATGAGACAAGACAAAATGATAGTGGCAGTCATAGTCTGGAGACGTTAGAAGGATATATGGCGGCCCAACAGGCGCTATTGTACGTTTTATACATGAAAGATAAGGAGTTTATTAGAGACATGAGAAAAGAATACATTAATATGAATGTATTCGATGCACTGCAGAAGAGATTTGCGTTTTTATTTCAGGAATTTAAAAATATTTATATCTCATTCAGCGGCGGCAAGGATAGTGGTGTTCTTTTGAATTTGCTGCTGGATTACCGGAATAAGTATGCTTCAGATCGCGTGATTGGCGTATTTCATCAGGATTTTGAGGCGCAGTATACCGTGACTACGGACTATATTACCCGCACTTTTAAGCGACTGGAAAACGAATCTGGCATAGACCTTTATTGGGTCTGCCTTCCTATGGCTACCAGGACAGCACTGAGTAGTTATGAGATGTATTGGTATCCCTGGGATGAAACCAAACAGGATATATGGGTGCGTCCGATACCGGAGTATCCCTATGTCATTAATTTGGCGAAGCCTTTTACCCACTATCGTTACCGGATGCATCAGGAAGATTTGGCAAAGCAGTTTGGCCGGTTTTACAAGGAGGAGCATGGGAATGGCAGTACGGTCTGCCTGCTTGGTCTGCGGGCGGATGAATCTTTACAGCGGTACAGCGGTTTTGTCAATAAGAAATACGGATATCAAAACGAGTGCTGGATTTCCAGGCAGTTCAAAGACGTATGGTGTGCTTCACCCTTATACGACTGGTCAAATTCTGACGTATGGTGCGCTAATTATCGCTTCAATTATGATTACAATAATTTATATGATCTGTATTATAAGGCAGGATTAAAAATTGACCAAATGCGGGTAGCATCGCCTTTTAACGACTACTCCAAAGATGCTTTGAATCTATACCGGGTCATCGATCCGGAAATATGGGCGAAACTGGTGGGGCGGGTGCGCGGAGCAAATTTTGGTGCGATTTATGGAAAGACAAAAGCGATGGGGTATCGCAGTATTACGTTACCGGAAGATCATACATGGAAATCTTATACTCATTTTCTGCTGGATACATTGCCTGCCCGACTGCGGAATAATTATGTGAAAAAGTTTAATACTTCCATCCATTTCTGGCATGAGACCGGAGGTGGATTACCGGAGGAAACAATCCTTGAGCTTCTGGAAAAGGGATACCACATTCGGAGAAATGGTATCTCTAACTATACAATTAACAAAAATTCCCGTATTATTTTTCTTGGACCGATTCCCGATCATACCGATGATATCAAAAGCACGAAAGATATACCAAGCTGGAAACGAATGTGTTACTGTATTTTGAAAAATGACCATACCTGTCGATTTATGGGATTTGGGCTTACGAGGCAGGAACAAAAACGTGTGGATATTATTAAATACAAGTACGGAGGGATGATAAATGGTAAATAAGGAATTCAGAAGCCCAGTATACAGCATCATTGCGGTACCATTTGAAAAGATTGTACCCAATACCTATAACCCGAACAACGTGGCTCCGCCGGAAATGCAGCTGCTGTACAACAGCATCAGGTTGGACGGTTATACTATGCCGATCGTCTGTTATTATGTAAAAAGCAATGATAAATATGTGATTGTAGATGGTTTTCATCGTTGGCGGGTAATGCGGGATTACCCGGATATTTATGAGCGTGAGAAGGGGATGATGCCGGTTTCGATAATCGATAAACCGCTGTCCGACCGTATGGCCAGCACCATCCGTCATAACCGCGCCCGTGGAACACATGATGTGGACTTAATGAGTAATATCATTAAGGAGCTGCACGAGTTAGGACGTTCCGATGCATGGATTTCCAAACACCTGGGGATGGACCGGGATGAGATTTTGAGGCTCAAACAGATTACTGGCCTGGCTGCCCTGTTCCGCGATGTGAAGTTTGGACAGGCATGGCGGCCCGTGGAGGATTCGGTTCCAGATGAAGAGCCCTCTGGCAGTGGGAAAACAGATACAGATTACCAGTGAATAGAATGATAGCATTGGCAAAAAACTGGATATGAGTTTTAACCATTCAAACTCCACAGACGGTTTTGAATTAATTTTCAGGCCGTCTTTTTCTTTTTCTCCTACATGAGATTTAAATGGTAATTATGTGTATCTTAGGAAATAATTAATCATTTATCCAGTATATATAAACACATTGGTGCCACAAATTCGGTATAATATAGATGATTTAAACTGAAAGGAGTGTCATGCTTTGCTTGAAAAAATACTTGTTGTTGATGATGAGAAGGAAATTGCGGATCTGATTGAAGTATATCTTCAAAATGAAAATATGGATGTATATAAGTTTTATTCAGGGGAGGAAGCGCTTGTCTGTATTGGGAGTACGGACTTTGACCTGGCTATATTGGATATCATGCTTCCGGATATCAGTGGACTTTCGATATGTCAGTCCATACGAAGTAAGGAGTACACATATCCGGTAATCATGCTTACGGCAAAGGATGGAGAGACGGATAAAATTACCGGGCTTACGCTTGGTGCAGATGATTATATTACAAAACCGTTTCTGCCTCTTGAGCTTGTAGCAAGGGTAAAGGCCCAGCTTCGCCGTTACAAGAAATACAATGTGGGCTCAGCGGTTCCGGCAGCGAATGAAATCTTTAAATATGCCGGATTGACGATGAACATTAAGACGTATGAATGTCGGCTTAATGGAGAGACGCTGTCATTGACTCCTACAGAATTTTCCATACTAAGGATTCTTTTAGAGCGAAGATGCAGTGTCGTCAGTGCTGAAGAATTATTTCATGAAATCTGGCAGGAAGAATACTATACCAAGAGTAACAATACGATTACTGTACACATCCGCCATCTTCGTGAGAAGATGAAAGATACCGGGGAAAATCCCAGATATATAAAAACGGTATGGGGGGTTGGATATAAAATTGGTGAAATTTAAAAAAGCAGAGTACAACTATTCAAAGCTCGGCCGTATTACGTTTATCCGGGGATTATGGATTACAGTGGGAGCAGTTGCTGCAGTCTTTGTACTGCGGATGCTGACACGCGGACACCTGGCAGATGCGATTGTTGAGTGGATTGCACGCATTCTTTCAATCAGTGAGAATGAAGCTGATTTAATATATTTCCAGATGGTGACTGCTAATATGCAGTTTATTCTTGCGTTGGTCATAATCATATTTGTTTTTTTGTTATTCCATATGCTGTTGGATACATATAAAAGATATTTTGATGAGGTAGTAACAGGGATTGACAAGCTTATGGAAGAAAGGGCAGCCATTTCCCTGTCTCCGGAGTTGGAGAGTGTGGAGCACAAACTGTCTGATGTAAAGCGGACGCTTGCAGAACGGGCGGATAAGGCCAAGAGGGCAGAGCAGCAGAAGAATGATCTTGTGGTATATCTGGCTCATGATATCAAGACCCCACTGACTTCTGTAATCGGATATCTCAGCCTTTTGGATGAAACCCCGGATATGCCCGATGAGGAGAAAGCAAAATATATCCACACTGCATGGGAAAAGGCGAACCGGCTCAGGACTCTGGTTAATGAGTTCTTTGAGATTACCCGCAGTCACTCAGAATCTCTTCCGCTTCAAAAGACAAAGGTTGATCTTTACTATATGATTGCACAGATTTCAGATGAATTGTATCCGCAGCTGAATGCATGTGGAAAAACCATAGAGAATCATGTGGATGAGGACATATCTGTATATGGAGACTCTGATAAGCTGGCCAGAGTGTTTAATAATATCCTGAAAAATGCCATTTCTTATAGTGCGGAAAACAGCGTTATCAAAGTCTCAGCCAGAGAGCTTTCAGAATGGACGGTGATTCAATTTGAAAATGATGGGGAAATTCCGGAGGATAAGCTCAATGTGATTTTTGATAAATTCTGCCGTTTAAGCAATGCGAGATTAAGCGAAACGGGAGGCTCCGGCCTCGGACTTGCTATTGCAAAAAATATTATTTTACTGCATGGCGGACAGATAAAGGCTGAAAGCAGTAATGGACGCACTGCTTTCATCGTTGAAATCCCATCAGCTTCATCTAAAATCTCTGTCACAGCATCTTAGAAAAAATCAATTTAAGTATGAAAATTGCCTGTTCATCAATGGTATGCTGGATTTACCTGATAGAACAGGCAATTCGCCTTAGGAATTTCTTAATCATTCTTTTACCATTCCATAGAAAATCAATTATTTCAAATTAAAAAACTGCCTGCTCATGAATGGTATGCTTAAACTGCCTGATAGAGCAGGCAATATTTATATGAAAGGAGGTAATTTTAGAGAATGGAGGTGGCTATGAGAAAGAAGATAAGACGGATTATTACAATTCTGGGAACAACAGCAATGATTTTTACCGTAACAGCCTGTGGGAACCGCATGGATACCATGCAGCCTGCGGCTTCCTATGTTGCAGACTTTTTTGATATTCCAGACACCGTGACAGGAATCGAAAGGCTTCTGCTCAAAGATGATATGGCCTATATGTGCTGCCTGGAGGAAGATGGTACGTCCTATTTGGCAGCAATGGATATTGATGACGGCAAGTTTTTGAAACAGAATCTGGATCTGGATGCTTCTGTCTCGCTTCTGGATTTTGGCTTTGCCCCGGATAACAGTATCTGGGCGGTTTGTCTGGAGAAGGCAGGCGGTTATAGTTTAAGGAAATTTGACAACAGTGGTTCGCAGGTCCAATCGGTTGACCTGGCCGGTGTGATGGACAGCCCGGTCATATCGGCAGTTGGAAGAGATTTGTTCCTTAGCATTGATATGGAGGGAAATATCTGTGTGGCTGCAAAAGGCGGAAATACGCTGGTCTATCTATTCGACAATAACGGCCGTTTCTTATTTTCTCTTGATTATGAGGGAAATCTTATGACAACCACAACGACTGCCGAAGGAAAGATTGGTATTTGTGCGACTTCCTCGGACCGTATGAACTATGATCTGCTTACCGTGGACATGGAGACTCAGGATTGGAGTAAAGATAAAATCTGTCTGGGAGCAACAGCAGGACTGTACGGAGGAGTGAACAAAGATTTCTATCGGTTTGATTCTTCCGTTTTGTATGGGTATGCTGCGGGAGCACAGGAGGGCATTCCTGTCTTTAACTGGTCGGATATGGGACTTGGCACATCAGAAGTTCAGCTTGGAGAATGCACGGATGGGCGTTTTGTGGTCCTGACAGCCTCATCCAATCAGACAGAGGTACTGTCATATGAAATGGCGGTGCTAACCGAGGGGATGGATAAGAGAGAACTTTTGAGTATGGTGAGCCTGACTGCGACTCCTGGCCTTGTTCAGGCCGTATCCGATTTTAACAAAACAAACGACAGGTATAAGGTTGAGCTGACAGAGTATTTTCCGTATGCACAAAATGTTTCCAACGAGGAATGGGATAATGCCATTTTGAATCTTAATACACGGATCATCTCTGGTGATATGCCGGATATCCTGGATATGAGTAATTTGTCTGTACAGATTTATCAAAGCAAGGGGCTCCTGGAAGACCTTTATCCATATATGGAAAATGATCCGGAAATCCGGACAGAGGATTATTTTGAAAATGTCTTTGAAGCGATCAGCCTGGATGGAAAGTTACCTTATCTTACAGACGGAGTAGCCATATCCACTATGCTGGCTGGCGCGGATGCTGTGGATGGAAACAATGGCTGGACCATTCAGGATCTGGAAAGGGTCCTTGATACTTACGGAGCCAATTCCATAAACAATCTGTCTGGTGCTTCCTTCCTGAAAATCATGCTTCAGACAGATGGCAGTTTTATTGACTGGAACCTGGGTAAGTGCTCTTTTGATTCGCCTGAATTTGTAAAAATGCTGGAATTTGCCGGTAAAATACAGGAAAGCAGCCAGGACGGCTTTGGAGGAACGGAGATGAGTGATACCTATGCAGCGGCCTATGAAGCAGTGCTGAGCGTTTACCACATCACCAAGTACAGAAATTACTTCAACGGGAACCTGAAGTTTCTTGGACTTCCCGGAGACGGCGGTGAATACCATGCAATCAAACCTGAGGTAAAGGTTGGAATCTCCTCGTCCAGCACCCGGAAGGAAGGGGCATGGGAATTCGTCAGAACACTATTGACAGAGGACCACCAGATGTCCTGTATGATGCTTCCGATTCATCGAAGGGCGTTTGATAAGGTCACGCAGGCGGCGGTAGAAGGGAAATCTATCTGGACATGGATTTACGAAGATGGCATGGCTGCAAAAGAAGATGCGGAGCTGACAAAGCAGCTTTTAAACAGCGCAGCCTATGTGGAGAATGACAATCAGACACTGGAAGCACTTATATTGGAAGAGGCCGGGGAATATTTTTCAGGGGCAAGGAGCGCTCAGGAAACGGCTGAAAGAATTCAAAGCCGGGCCAGTCTTTATATCAATGAGCAAATGTAAAATTTTTATATGCAATGGAAAGGATTCAATATTATGAAAAGACAGCTTAAGAAAAGGCAGTTTATGAAAAGAGGAATGATGGGGATATATGCAGCTATCTGCGCGGGGATGCTTTT
>OATU01000894.1_pt1 | contig 21657 bp, 20 predicted proteins | sample 1516711 | NCBI WGS metagenome assembly OATU01 (sample SAMEA2579971, study PRJEB22360) | human gut metagenome | biome: human gut; feature: human-associated habitat; material: faeces | place: Denmark | collected 2008/2010 | reverse complement strand
CCGGCATCTCACCTTCCGACGGCCCCTGGTTCTCTCCCGGCTTCTCACCTTCCGGCTGACTCTGATTCTCTCCCGGAGTCTCCCCCTCCGACGGATTCTGGGGTTCTCCCGGCTTCTCTCCCTCCGATGGATTCAGGTTACCTTCGGGCATCTCCCCCTCTGACGGTTTCTGGACCCCATCCGGTACGGTCGGTGTTACGGCTGACGTTGGCTGTTCCGGTTTTTGTTCCTCAGCATCATCCCGGTATGCCTTTACCATCAAAGTATCGGGAAACAGCTTTTCAAATTCCTCCTGGCTGGTTCCTTCAGGCACCTTCATAGAGGAGAGTTCCTCCGGCAGTTCCTGGAACTCGGAAATAATTATTTTCTTTCCTTCCTCTTTTTCGCCCTCTGCCAGGCCTGTTATCTGAATGCTGCTGCTCATTACCATAATGGCCATTACCAAACTAATAGCTCGTTTCTTTCTGTTGTAAATACGCATCGCGGCTCTCCCTATCATTTAAGTCTGATTACAGAATACATGGTTTCCAATCACGCACTGTATATGTCCATTTTCCTTTTCCAGGGAAAAATACATGGTCTTAAAAGGCAGAATCTGTGTTTCCCCATCCAACACTGCTTTTACATTCCGTTTCACACGCTCCGAAGGTTTCGCAGCGTCCATATTCCTGTTCTTCCATGTGACGAACTGACTGCACCCATTGTCTTTCTGGCTGAGCACCTCATAAACCGTATCAGGAAACTGGTCGGAATACATCCGGTTCAGAATTACCTCCACTACAGCCTGCTGTCCCCTGTCCGGTTCCGCGCCTGCCTCCAGCATGGTGATTCTTGCAATCATGTCCAGCTCTATCTCATCAAGCTGTATTCCCCACCTGTTTTGTGGACCTCCTTTGTTTCCCGCAGGTTTCTCTCTTTTCTTTTGTAATTCTCCTTTTGCTATAGAGCAAATTGTCTCCGGAACACGGATCCCGGTCACCATTTTCCCATATTGGCCATTCACATCCGCCCCGTCCAGCCCAAACACCGTCATAGCATGAATTGTGAATGACAAAATCACTATGAAAAACAGATTGACTCCCACAAACTTTTTCATCGGTTATTCCCCCGGTATTCTGTCTTTTGTATGTTTCACCGGCCCGAAGACCTATATTTTCACCACCAGAGAATTAAAACCGCCGTAACGCCGGTAAAAGAACTCCTTTGCCTTACTCTTGATAACCCTCACTCCCATGGCATCCATATCAAAACCGCCTTCCTGGCTGACACGGCCCGTCTCCAGGGCAAAGGGGTCAAAATATCTTGCAGTGTCCCGGATATGGAGGACAAATTCCCCCTGCTGCCCGGCCACCAGTGTAATCTCGATGCATACGTCATCCCCGCCTCCGTCCCGCAGAATTACAACACATAATTCTTCGATGGTCATGGTCACGTAATACGTCTGTCTGGGACTGGCCTCCCATTTTTCACAAAATGCCCCGGCCTCCCCTGTGACCAGGGTCATATCCTGGTTTCCCTGGTTGACCGTGCAGGTGTAAACCCTGGATCCGTCAAATTCCTCCGTCCTGCCCCGGCCCGCTAAAAACCGTATTATCCACAATCCCAGTGAAAGTACCTCAACAGCCGGGAACATCCACCAGAACAGGTCCATTCTCAGGAATGAGAAGAACAATACGCCGGGTATCAGCACGATGGCGCCCCGCAGCGACGAAATGATAAGGCTCTCCCGCTCCTGATTACAGGACTGGAAATATCCGGCCAAAAGAATGGATATACCGGCAAACACCGTACCTGCGCAGTAAAGCCTGAGGGCTCCTGCCCCCATGGGGGCAGGACAGGCGTGGGGGCCCGCGCCCCCAGGGCGCCAGCCGCTGCCTCACGCAGCCCGAACAGGACACATATGAATTGGGGAAACAGGAAAATCAAAAGAGCTGCCAGGCATCCCGCGCTGCATCCATACCGAAAGGCGTATCTGCGCACATTCCTCATTCCCTCCCCGCGGTGCTCTCCGCAATAGGTGCTCACCATGGGCTGCATAGCCCTGGTGGTTCCCTCGTAAAGATAGAGAATCAGATAGGAGGCATTCTGCAGCATGTCAAAAACAGCTACAGACGCCTCATTCCCGGCACGGATTAGGATGTTATTGCACAGCAGCAGGAAAATAAGCTGGTACAGATACTGGACGGAACTGGAACATCCGTCTTTAAAGGCCCTGGCTGCGGCCCCCGGCGCAGGACGGACAGGCCGGAATTTTAGTATATGCCTTCCTCCCAGGATACATGGCAGATAGCACAGGATGGCAACTGCCTGGCCAATCATGGTGGACAAGGCTGCTCCCGCTGTGCCGTATCCCAGTATCAGCACAAACAGGATATTGAAGCCGATATCAGTAAGGTTGCCTGCAACCGAACCAAGACCGGCTATCTTCTCATTGTCATCATTACGCAGATAGTAATTGAGAATATTAGACATATAAAAAAGAGGTGTGGCTGAAACCAGCACCGCCAGGTAGCTTCTGGTGGCTTCAAAGAGCGGTCCGTCATCCGGCACAGTGCCCAGGACAGCCAGAAACGGCGTCATGAAAACATTTCCCAGTATTCCTGTGAGGATACTAAATGCCAGAGCCCCTGTCACCACCTGGTTAAAGCTGTCCACTGCCTCCCCGGGCTTTCCCTCCCCAAAAAGCCTGGAGTACCTGACAGAACCTCCCAGCCCCAGCCCATGGGCAAACATGCAGTTAATCATGTAAACCGGAAGAATCAGCGCGATGGCAGCCAGACCCACGGCTCCCATTCTCTGGCCCACCACAACCGCGTCCGCAATATCACTGAGCGCCCATCCTGCGGAGGAAATGATGGCGGGTCCCCACATGCGCCGGAATATTCTGCCTGTAAAGCGGTCCCTGTTTTTCATTTCCCTTTTTCCACTCCCTTTTCTCTCATTCAATGGTCAGGATATCCGTAAATCCTGTGACCTCAAATACTTCCATGATTGTCCCGCACACATTGCGTACCGTCATGGTTCCCTGCCTGTTCATCTGCTTCTGGGCCGCCAGAATCACCCGCAGGCCGGCGGAAGACAGGTATGCCAGGCCTTCCATATCAAGCACCAGTCTGTCCACACCCTCTAATCCGTTTTTAATCACAGTCTCCAGCTCCGGTGCTGTTGTGGTATCCAGACGTCCCTCCAGCTCCAGAGTCAGGCAGCCGTTATTTTTTGTGGTTGTAATTTTCATTATCATTTCCTCCCTGTCATTCTTCATTCTTCATAAAACCGAACCTGGTATCCACTCTGTTTTCCATGCAGCGGCAGATACTGCTGCGTATATGGAGCTTTGTGGATTTACGGAAGTCGGCATACCTGCAGTACCAGCACTCCCGCACAGCAGGCATGCTCCGGCTGGTCCCGGTAAAATACGGACAGCTGTAATCCTCTGTCACAATCGGGTAGCCGTCATCTGTCACGCCAATCACCGCTCCCCGGATTTTCTTTTCCGACATGGCCGCACACTCCTCTTTCATAAACATGATTTGCAGCCAAATGTGAAACAGCATCATCTGACCACGGAACAAACATATCACAGCCTTTAAAAGGAATGAGGGATGCAGGACAAAAAACGGTTTTTCCGGGATAATTGACACCGGACTGCACAACCCTGCCTTTAACACGGTGTGGCTTCCTTCCATTCCAGGGCCAGTACCACCTTGACCGTGAATTCATCATCGGTGTGGCTGACCGCACAGTAGCCGTGGTAACGCTCCGCCACATGCCGGATACTGTCCAGTCCCAGTCCGTGTCCGTGTTCCTCCTTTAGGGTAACCAGCCGGTCCCCATCCCATTTTACCCTTCCGTCATAGCTGTTTCTGATTTCCATAATCAGGTTATGCCCTACCAGGCGGGCCAGCAGCGAGATATACCGTCCGGCTCCACGGCCCTGGCGTTGGCATGCCTCCACGGCGTTCTGCATGGCATTGCCCAGCACCGTGCACAAATCCACGGGAGTACAGGGCAGGTCAGGAGGAATCTGGGCGTCGCAATTGAACCTGATCCCCCCGTTTCTGGCCTGTTCCCCGTAATATTTTAAAAGAATATTGGCCGCATGGTCCCCGCAGTAATACAACCCGTCCATGTCCGGCATCTGTTCAACAAGGGCATCCAGGTACTCCTTCAGACGGTCATAGTTCCCGGCCTGGGCGTATCCGCTCATCACCCGCAGATGGTGCAGGATGTCATGCTGCATCCTGCGCACCTCATCTATATGGCCTGCCAGGAAGGCATAATACTGTTCCAACTGTCTCTTATCTGCAGACATAACAAATCTTCCTCCTGTACTAAATACGGGTCAGCTCAGCCCGTTCCAGCAGATATCCGAAATACGCGTCCCGGATTGCGCGGCTGCCCCGCTGCCGTATAGGAATATGGGCCCCGGACATCATCATGAAATCCTCCTCCGCTACTCTCACCCGGTTCATATTCACAATAAAGCTTTGGTGGCACCGCAGGAATCCGTGTCCCTTCAGCTCCTTTTCCACATCGTCCAGTTTTGCGTATACCCGGTACTCCTCTCCGTTTTCCAGAAATACCAGAAGCACATTCCTGCGGCTCTCTATGTATTCAATCTCCCGGTAGGCAATCCTGCGGCCCCTGCATCCCTTTTTGAGCAGAAGTGTTTTCTGGTTTCCCTCGTATTCCTCCTGCAAAAAACGTCTGAGCAGGGCTGCCGTCTTCTTCCCGTCCAAGGGTTTGACAAGGTATCCGTAGGCATACACATCATAACTCTCCAGGGCATATGCCGGAGTAGTTGTCAGGAACACAATGGACACATGGGGCGCGTACCGCCGCAGACAGCGGGCAGCCTCCATTCCCAGCATGCCGTCCATGAAAATATCCATAAAAATAAGATCAAAATCAACGGAACCGTCATCGTAATCATCCACCATAGTTTCGCCGCGGCTGTATTCTGCCAATGTATACTCGTAGGGTACGGCCGCAAAAAAGGAGCGCAGGAAACCCTTTACCATATCCCTTTCTGATTTCAGGTCGTCACATATTGCAATACGAAGCATGATCATCCATCCTCTTTTTGTATCTTAACGATGTATTTTACCATAATATGGTCTGTATACCTGATTATGGGATAAATGACGGATTTTTTTGTATAAATGGCATATTATGTCCCTATTCCGTCACTCTCTGCACAAAACCAGACAGATTCTAATGCCGATTTTATCAGAAAGATTCCAGTTCATGTGGAATCCCGGCCACTCTTAACCAAAATGTAACCTTTTTCCCGGACCGCTCCCGGAATATATGGTATACTGTTATTGAGTACAGCTCGAATAACAGGCATCTGACGGGAGGAAGGGACCATGCCGTATCTTTTGTTTGTGGACGATGATTCCAATGTGTTAAATATAAACCGTAATTACTTTGAATCCAGGGGCTTTTCCGTATCCGTGGCCCAGACAGCGGACCAGGCCCTGGACCATGTGAAAAAGTATCCAGTAGACTGTGTGGTGCTGGATATTATGATGCCGGGCTTTGATGGGTTCCTGCTCTGCCGCCGCTTTAAAACCCAGATGACAGCACCTGTGATTTTCCTCACCAGCCTGACAGAAAAGGAATATTTATATCAGGGCTTTTCCCTGGGCGGAGATGATTTTCTCACCAAGCCCTGGGACCTTAAGGAGCTGGAGATGCGGATCCGGACCAGAATCAGCCAGTGTTCCAACCGTTCCCTTAAGGGTGAACGGCTGGAATTCCCGCCTTTAACCATTGACGCCGGCACCCGCCAGGCGTCCATAGGGAATGTCTGTGTTCCGCTGACCGCCTATGAGTTCGACATATTACTGCTGCTGGCCCGTTCTCCGGGCCATGTCTTTTCCCCGGACTCCATTTACCGTGAAATCTGGAAACTGCCTGATTTGGACAACACCCAGACCGTCAAGGTGCATGTGGCCCGTATGCGGCATAAAATGGAAGCTGCCTGCCCGGGACACAGCTTCATCGGAACCGTGTGGAAGCAGGGGTACCGTTTCCTGCCGGAAAACAGCTGAGAGTAATCGTGAGAGGCGGTGAAAAGCCATGACGCAGTACAGGAATTCAAAATGGCTCAATTTAACGGCAGCGGCAGCCCTGCTTCTGGCTGTCCTTATTCTGTTCCAGTTCCTGTATCAGAAAGATAACAAATACACAAACGGGCCTCCCTATGGAAGTCAGGGTGTCTTTGCATTCTCCGCCCGTGACCTGACAGGCAGCAGGCCCCTGTTTCTTATTGACGGATGGGAATTCTATCCGGACCAGCTGCTGACACCTGATACCGTTGGTTCTGTTCCGGACCAATCCATGTCCTTCATATTCATCGGACAGTATTCCAACTTTTCCTTCCTCTCCTCCGGCCATTCGCCCTTTGGCAGGGCCACCTACCGCCTGCTGCTGCGATATGACGGAGAACCAAGGCTTCTGACCCTGGAAGTGCCGGAGCTGTTTACGGATTATCAACTTTGGATAAACGGACAGCCAGTGGAACAGGGCAGCCCCTTTGCAACCTTTTACATGGACGGCACCGCCGAAATTTTGTTAAACACAGACAACCGCAGCCACTATTACAGCGGTCTGACCTATCCCCCTGCCCTTGGCACCCCTGAGGCTGTCCACAGGATGTTATTTCTGCGCCATATGTTCTACGGCATACTGTGTATCTTTCCCCTGGCCCTGTGCCTTTACGCGGCCGCTGCCTGGAGAATACGGGACAGGGACAGGCGCCTGCTGCATTTCGGCTTATTATGCCTGTTCTTTTCCATCCACTGCGCTTATCCGTTCATTCACCAGCTGGGCCTGTCCGGAAGGCTCTGGTATGCTGTGGAGGATGTCTCCTGGATGGCTATGCTGTATGAGGTCATGGTACTTTCCTCCGTGGAAGCCGGTTTCAGCGGAAAACTGTGGTACAGGAGATTCCTCCGCCCGGCTGCGGCTGCGGCCTGTGCCGTATGCGGCCGGTCTGTCCTCTTCCTCATACCTGCCTCCCCCCGCCTGGTGAATCTTTACGGCGCCTTCCTGGACGGATACAAGCTTCTTATCTGGCTCTATCTGCTGGAATGTGCGGTATACGGCCTGTGGATGAACCGGGACAGCGCGGGCCTGGTGCTGGCCGGATGTTTAACCATGGGGGCCGCCATGGTGTCCAATCTTCTGGACAATAACCAGTTCGAGCCTGTTTATACGGGATGGCAGACGGAATACAGCGGCTTTATCCTGGTCATCGTTTTCTGGATTCTCACGGTCCGGCACATAAGCCGGGTCCTGAAGCAGAACCAGGCCCTCACCGAGCACCTGGAGGACCAGGTACAGAAGCGCACCAGGGAGCTCCATGCGGTGCTGGATGAACGCAAGGCATTTTTCTCGGACCTGGCCCACAACCTGAAGGCGCCCGTGGTGGCCATTCACGGATTTACGGATTTGATTCTCAGGGGAAATTTGTATCTGGATGATGATTTGAAGGAATATCTGGATAAAATCAGCAGTGAAAATGAAGAACTATGCAGACGCATGTACGTGCTGGGAGACTTAAATGCTTTTGATAAGATTACGGAGCCAAGGGAATTAATAGAAATAAACGGCTTGCTGTCCCAGGTCAGTCACGATAATGAACCTGAGGCCTGCATATCCGGTATAGAACTGCGGGTGGAAAAACTGGAAAACCAGGCATTTATCCTGGCGCAGAAGAGAAAGCTGCTGCTGCTTTTTGAGAACCTGATTTACAATGCCATATCATTCACGCCGGAGGACGGCGTTATCACCATTTCCCCCTGCCTGGACCAGGACGGCGTGACGATACGGGTAAGCGATACAGGTATGGGGATTGAGCCTGAGCATCTTCCCCATATCTTTGAACGTTTTTATTCAGGACGGCCCGATGCCTCAGAAAGCAGCGGATTGGGGCTCTACATTGCCCGTATCACAGTGGAAGAACTGGGCGGGAGCATTCACGCGGAATCCGTGAAAGGACAGGGAAGCGTGTTCACGGTACGGATTCCCCTGGCGGGGACAGTCCCTTCCCTATAGATCCTTTCCTACAGATCCTTCCTTATAGTCCCTTCCCTATGAAATGATAAGCCGGATGTTTTTGCTTTATATTTCCCGCAGAAGCTCTCCCAGCCTGCGGATCCCCTCATCAATCATGCTGCAGTCCGCGTTTGTAAAGTTAAGGCGCATGGTGTTGGTATCAGTCATATTGATGTAAAACGGATCACCGGGAACAAACGCAACCTTTTTCTCCAGGGCTTTGGGAAACAGCGATAAGGCGCTGACCCCTTCCGGCAGTGTCACCCATAAGAACATGCCTCCGCGGGGACGGGTGTACCTGACTGTCTCCGGAAAATACCGGTCCATCGCCTCTGTCATAGCCTGTGCCTGCTCCTTATACAGCTGCCTGATTTGGTCGATATGGGCGTCATAGTCGTTGTGCATCAGATAGTCCCATATCAGGTATTGGGAGAAGATATTTGTATGTAAATCACTGGCTTCTTTTGCCACCGAAATATGTTTCAGAAGTTCCGTGTCAGCGCAAATCATAAAGCCGGTTCGCATGCCCGGGGTCACTGTCTTTGAAAATGTCCCCAGCAGAATGCTGCCCGGCAGCTGGCCTGCCCCGATATAAGGAATACGGCCGCCCTCGTCAAAGCGCAGTTCCCCATAAGGGTCGTCCTCCACCAAAACGATTTCCCGCTCCCTCAGAACCTCGCGGATACACGCTCTGTTTTCAGCACAATAGCTGAGTCCTGTGGGGTTCTGGAAGTCCGGAATGGCATATATAAATTTGACATCATGTTTCAGAGCATCTTGTAACTGTTCTATATCCATCCCTTCCTCTGTCAGCTCAACCGGATAAAATACCGGCTGATATTGGGAAAATGCCTGTATGGCCCCAAGATAACTGGGCTTTTCCACAATCACTCCGTCCCCTGTGTTTAACAGGACCTTGGATATAAGGTCCAGGGCCTGCTGGGACCCTGTGGTAATCAGGATATTTTCAATGCCAAGTTTCAGGCCGAATCTGCGGTTGTAGCGGTCCGCTATATACTGGCGCAGCTCCGGGAGTCCGGCCGTGATGGAATATTGGAACAGGCTGCTCCCATAATCCCTTACAATGCGCTCCATGGATACCAGAAGTTCCTCCTGGGGAAATGATACCGGGTTTGGCAGTCCTCCTGCAAATGAGATGATTTGCGGGTCAGCCGCGGTTTTTAGAATACTTCGGATGAATGACGGTGGTGTGGATTTAATCCGCTCAGATAATAAATGTTCCATACTGCTGCTCCTTTGTCCATTTTCTTTATAGTGGTTTTTATAATGGTATCATTATAAACTTGCAAAAGGACTCGAACAACAGTAGAATTGTATGCAAGACAATTTTGCAAATACCCATACAAACAAACCACAGAGATCATACAGAGGAAACAGATTATGTCTATCAATTCATTTGACAATTATCCCATGAGCTGGAAACCGGATTTAAGCAGAACATCAGGCCCAAAATATCTGGCGCTGGTAAGCCTGATGGAAGAAGATATTAAGAACGGAACACTGAAAGCAGGAACAAAGCTGCCGCCCCAGAGAGAATTGGCGGATTACCTGAATGTAAACCTAAGCACCATATCCAGGGCCTTTAAATTGTGCGGCCAGAAGGGCCTTCTGTCTGCCTCCGTAGGAAACGGTACCTACGTCTGTGCGGATGTCTCTGCGGAGACCATACTTCTGTGCGGACGTGAGAATCCGCGGATGATTGAAATGGGCGCACTGGTCCCCCAGGTGTCCGGGAACCGGCTGGTCAAAATCTACACAGAGCGGCTGTTAAAGCGGCCTGACGCCCTGAACCTCTTTTCCTACAGTGACCCGGAGGGAACAGGACGGCAGCGTGAAGCCGGCGTGGCCTGGCTTCAAAAATCAGGCTTTTCTACCGATAAGGACCATGTTCTGCTGGCAGCAGGCGGCCAGAACGCACTGACAGCGGCACTGGGCGCATTGCTGGAACGCGGGGATAAGCTGGGAACAGACCCCCTGACTTATCCGGGTGTTAAAACCGCGGCCAAGCTTCTGGGAATCCATCTGATATCCATTCAGAATCATGATTATGAGATGACAGAGGAAGGGATCCGGTATGCCGTACAAAATGAAAAGATAAAAGGCATCTATGTAATTCCGGATTACCACAATCCCACCTCGCATATCATGTCCCTGGAGACAAGGAAAAGGATTGCAGAACTGGCCAGGGAGAAACATATCCTGGTAATTGAGGATGGAATCAACAACCTGCTGACGGAAAATCCCCTGCCTCCCATTGCTTCTTTTGCCCCGGAACAGGTCATCTATCTGTCAAGCCTGTCCAAAACCATTGCCGCCGGGTTGAGGACTGCTTTTGTCCATGTGCCGGACCAGTATCACCGCTGCCTGGCCACCACCCTTTATTCCATGAATATTTCCATCTCCCCGCTGCTTGCAGCTGTATCCGCGGGACTGATTGCAGATGGGACTGCAGATGAAATTATAAGGGGACGGAAGGAGGAACTGCGCAGGCGCAATCATATAATCAGCCAATCCTTAAAAGGCTTTGCACTGGACTGCCCGCCTACCAGCCCCATGAGATACCTGCGCCTGCCGGATTATTTTACCGGCAAAAGCTTTGAAATCTGCGCAAAACAGGCCGGGGTGCAGGTCTATGGGGCTGAACGGTTTTCAGTTGGCAATAAACCGGCGGAAAAGGCAGTCCGCATTTCCGTCATAACCCCGCCGTCCATGGGGGATTTGGAGGAAGGGATTAGACGGTTGAGGGGGATTCTGGGGTGAGCCGTATCAGTCTTTTCCTAGCGCCATCATATACTCTGATCTGAGAACATTGGCCTGTCAAGCTTGGGATTCACTATGGGGTAATCCTCCCGATAGTGAGCCCCCCTGCTTTCCTGTCTTCTCAATGCGGCCTCCCCCATAAGACATGAAGCTGTAATCAGACAATACAGCCGGAAGGCTTCCATATTAATTGCATCCTGCCTGGGAGACTCTGCAAGCTGCCGTCCAATCCGCTCCACAGTGCCAAGTACCTGCATAAGACCGGCTTCATTTCTGCTGATTAAAAGATGATGCTGGTTTACCGACTGCAGTTCATGGATTAAACCTTGTGTGTCCGCCTTTCTGTGTAGTATTTCCCACAATCTGTCATCCGGGTACATGGCAGCACTTTCTCTTTGCGGACGGTGGATACCTGCCCACTTTGCTGCATTTGTCCCCGCTATTTTCCCAAACACCTGGCAGGTCACCATCATATTCCCGCCCAGGCGGTCCGCTCCATGAGGACCGCCTGCCACTTCTCCAGCCGCATACAGTCCCGGCAGCGATGTGCTGCCTTCTGCATCAATGCATACCCCGCCGTTAATAGCATGGGCAAATACATTAATCTCCACCTTCTGCGTTAACAGATCCACCCCCTTGTCCTTCATATGGTTGCGAGCCACCGGCCACATGTGATGGAGTCCGCAGTCATCCGGTACATGACAGATATAATCATCTTTCATATGTCTTAAATCAGCAATGATACCTCCATGGCGTCCTCCTCTACCGGCTCTGATTTCCTTTTGAATTGCTATTTCTAAATATTTTGAATCATCACTGGATGAAAACGGGAAGTGTTTTCTATGTTCATCCATCACATATTCCGGTTGCATAGAATCTGGTATGTACTTTTCAAGGAAACTCTCTCCCTCCGAATTAGTCAGTAGAGGATGGGCTGCCCAGATATATCCGTTAAATATATTCATAAGAGGGTGTGAAAATCCGATTCCGCTCTGCATGAATTCCATATTAACCAATCTGGCACCTGATTCGTATGCCAGCATATATCCGTCTCCGCTGACATCCCCCGGATTCAGGTTTTTTTCAAAAGCCTGGGATGCGCCTCCGGATGCCAGAATGACTGCTCCTGCAGAGATATAGATTAGCTTCCCCCGCGAATCCACCCCCCATGCTCCGCAGCATATTCCATTCTTCTTCGCCAGCTCTATGATAGTAACTCCTGTCAGGGACTGAATATCTGGACGTCTGCGTATCTGCCGGATCAATGCCTGTACAATTGGTTCTCCATGGCCCCGTATGACATGTGTACGGGGAATGCTTGCAAAACAACTTTTAAATGTATAATATCCGTCCCCTTCCCTGTCAAATTCGACCCCCCATGATTCAAGTTCATCAATTGTCTCAGGTGCTCCTTCAGCCAGGATTGCAGCCAGCTTTTCATCCGCCATTCCCTGTCCGGCAGCCATTATATCCTGGTAATGACATTCCACATCTCCCGGCACATGGGGATCCCCTGCGTTATATCCGGCCATCTCTGCCACAGGATATGTAGTGGCCCCGCCTAATCCAAGCGGCATTTTAGCAGCTATGATTACATCAGCTCCTGCGTCGCAGGCTGCTAAGGCTGCCCTTAAGGCCGCCCCTCCTCCTCCTATAACCAGTACATCTGTCACCAATCTGTCCATTTTCAGTTCCTCTCTGCCTATATGATTATCTGAACTGCGGGGAACGTTTGCCAAGGAACGCATCTACCCCTTCTTTACAGTCCTCTGTTTTGAATATGCTCCGGCTAAATTCCAGGTTTTTATAGAAACATTTATCTGAGGATACCATGCCGATTTCCCGTACCCCCTTCTTTATCAGCTTGATAGCTTCAAACGGTTTATGAGCGATTCTTTCAGCCAGGTCAAGCGCAGCACTGACTGTCTTGCCGGCCGGAGCCAGTCGGTTGACCAGTCCGAGACGCAGACAGTCCTCTGCATCAATGAATTCTCCTAAAAACATCATCTCCATGGCTTTGGAAGCACCAACTAATTTAGGCAGTCTGAAAATTCCTCCGCTTCCCGGAAAAACCCCCAGATTAATCTCTGGCTGTGCAATTCTTCCGCTTTCGGAAAGAATTCTCAGGTCGCAGGCCATTGCCATCTCGTAGCCGCCGCCGCATACATTTCCTTCCATGGCAGCGATAACCGGCTTATCCAGAAATTCAATTGCATTGAATACTTCATTCTCCTTCTGCAGCTTTTTTCCAATTACATCATCCCAAACCAGAGGAAATTCCTTTACATCAGAACCTACGCAAAAGGCTTTTTCTCCAGAGCCAGTAAGCACCACCACCCGTACTTCATCATCCTGTTCCAATCGGAACAGCGTTTCCTTTAACTCGCGGCTAAGTTCCAGGGTCACCAAATTAAGCGGCGGATTATTTAAAGTAATTAGCGCTACCTTATCTGCTGGTTTCTCTACTAAAATCAGGTTGTTTTCATACTCCATATCAATTCTTCCTTTCATGATTTCTAACAATCAGTCCCTTTCTCTCTAACTGGTTTAATTCCCGCTGGGTATACCCGGCTTTTTCTAATATCTCGTCTGTGTGCTGGCCAAAAGCCGGGGGCAGATTACGGACTGCCGGACGTACGCCGTCGTAATAATTGGCATGCCCTAATCCCCGCAGAGTCCTGCCCTCACTTTCCCCCAGCTCTATAAACGGCCGATTATAAAGAATCTGGTCATCCTTCATTACCTGCTCATACTCATTTACCGGAGCAAACCACATATCCTCCATGCGTTCAAATATCTCCACCCACTGCGCTGTTGTCTTTTTCTGCATTTCCTGATTTATCATCTGGTCAAATTCCACGCGTCTCTCCATGGCATCCTGTTCCGTAAAGTTCTCTATAACACCAGGAGTAAATAAGCTGCACAGCCGGTCATGATGTGTCAAGGATACTGTTATGCATCCGTCCGCCGTAGGATATACCCCATATGGGGACTGATGTATCCTGGTGGACAAGCCGGTATCTGCCCGGTCAATAAATCTCCCTCCATTTAAATAATAACCAATTGTTTCAATCTGCAAATCCAGGGAAGCAGACAGCAGACTGGTCTCAACCTTATGCCCTTGTCCTGTTATGTTCCTGTGGCGGGCTGCTGCAATAATTCCCAAAGCTATAAGTACTGCCGCATGCTGTTCAATGAGGGCTGCCCCTGCCGGAACAGGCGGTTTTGAACCTGGACCGTTCAAAGAGGCCAGTCCGCTTTTCGCCTCCATCAGCAGTTCATCATCCGGATTCTGGCAGCATCCGCTGCCATCCGCTGTACAGATGCACCATATAAGCTGTTTGTGAGACCTGAGCAATTCATCATATTGGATGCCCCACCCCTCCAGCAGTCCAGGAGGAGAATTATCCAGTACAATATCATAGTCCTGCAGCAGGCGGTGTAATATATCAATGCCTTCCGGTGACTGCGGATTGAAGGAAATACTCTTCTGATTCCGGCCTGTCATCTGAAAAAACAGACCGTTTTCCCCATCCAGAACACTTCCAGGCCGGATCCGGCCTGTCATATCCCATTCCACCCGCACAACCTCGGCTCCCAGATCAGCCAGTATCTGACTGGCTGAACCGCCATAAAGCCCATGGACAAAGCTGAGTATCTTCATACCCTCCAACATCATAGAATCCTCCCGATTAAGTCTGCTTCATCACAGCAGCAGCGTACTTAATGCAGGGACAAATACAATCAGGAAAAACACCGCTGTATATCCCAGAAAAAAGGGAAGCTCACCTTTGGCTATATCACCCATTTTTAATTTTGAGACAGAGGCTGCCGCAAACAGATTTACTGCCACAGGAGGAGTCATACATCCAATAACATTCGCTATACACATAATCATTCCAAAATGAATGACGCCAATTCCCAGGGTCTGTGCTATGGGCCAGAGAACCGGTACCAGAAGCACACAGGTAGCTATCCCCTCCAGGAATGTGCCGAACACAAGCAATACCAGGGCAACAATCAGACAGAACATCCATGGAGCCAGATTCATGGCCACAATTGCATCCACCAGCTGTCCTGATATCCCCGAGAATGTAAACAGCCATGAAAATGCTGTGGAGGTTGCAATGATGAATAAAATCATGGCACTGCTCTTTCCTGAGGCCAGAAGTATACGGTAAATATCCCGGGGATGCAGTTCCCGGTAAACAAAAACACTTACAATAAAAGAATAGATAACTGCAACGGCCGCTGACTCAGTGGGCGTCATAAGCCCGGAATATATACCTCCCAAAATAACAAACGGAAGAAAAAGGGCAGGCAGTGCATGGATAAAATGTTTTGCAAGCTGGCTGACGCTTGTCCTCTCCGTATTTTTAGGCCACTTCTCCTTATTGGAATAGTAGATGCAGATTACCACCAGTACAATGGAAATCATAAGTCCTGCTACAATTCCCCCCTTAAACATATCCCCTACCGAACTGTTGGTAATGGTACAGTAAACCACCATAATAATGGAAGGAGGAATAATGGGACCCAGCCCCCCGGACACTGTCAGCAATCCTGCACACCGTTCTTTTGGATAGCCCAGACGCACCATATCAGGATAAAGCATTCCGCCGATTGCCAGCACCGTGGCCGGCGCCGAACCTGACAGAGCGGCAAAAAAAGCGCAGGCCAGTACCATTGCGTACCCCATTCCCCCTCGTATATTACCTATAATACTGTTGCAGAAATCCACCAGACGGCGGGATATTCCACCTTCTGTCATAAGATTTCCCGCCAGCACAAAAAGGGGAATCGCCATAATGGATACTGAATCCAGGGCAGTAAACATTCGCTGGGGCACCACTGCCATAGGAACGTCAAAGCACAGCAGAGACGCCATGGTCGCCGCTCCCAAAGAAACCGAAATAGGCACACCGATTATCAGTAACACAATCATGGTTCCGAACAAAATTATTGCAGTCATGACGCATCCTCCTTTCCTTGGTCTTCCGCCGCTTTTTCCATAACCAGGCAAACCAGCGCTGCTGCCTGTATTACGGTAATGATTCCAAAGCTGAGGGTCAATGCAAAGTAAGGTATGGCCATGGGCAGATGTAAACCAGGTGATACCTGCCCGGAAGACAGCTGTGTTTTAAGAATGGTAAAGGATGAAAAAAAGCAGACTCCGGAAAAAATCGCCACCACGGCCTTTGAAATAATCCGCACTACCCTTCCTGTCATTCCGTGTATTTTATCCGTAATAGCCGTGATGGAAATTTGTGTATTGTCCCTTAATCCTGCCTCTGTTGCCAGCAGTGCCATATAAACCATGCAATAGCGTGCTAATTCCTCCAGCCATGAAACACCTGCATGGATTATATTTCGGTTAACTACCTGGGCAAAGGACGCCAGCACCATAACCGTAAATGTGGCCACCAGAATAAAATCCTCTATCTTCTGTAAATTGGCAAACAGCCTTTTCATCCTTATCCCTCCTATTTTTCAGCTTCAATCGCTTCCACCCAGGCCGGATCCATTCGGTCTGCAAACTGTTCCATTGCCGGTTCTACCAACTTTCGCATATCATCAATAGGTATCTCATAAAATTCCACGCCCAGCTCTGTCAGTTCCTTTACTGCCGCCTCATTTGCCTCCACCAGATAATCCCTCTGTCTCTGTGCTCCTGCTTTTACACCTTCCACAAAGTCTTCCCTCAAGTCATCCGGTATCTGATTCCATGCCTTGTCCGACATAAACACGCCCATATAACCAAAAACATGATTGGTCCATGTTACGTTTTTGGTTATCTCATAGTAGCGATTGGCAATCAGATTGGCGATGGCATTCTCTGCCGCGTCAATGGTGCCCTGCTGTAAGCCGGTAAAAACATCTCCGGATGCCATTGGTGTGGCAATTGCCCCCATGGCATTAAACGCCGCAATATGTAAATCATTCTCCATGGTGCGTATTTTAAGATTTTTCATATCTTCCAGGGATGTGACCGGACGGGTGGAGAAGATATTGCGGAAACCTACATCCATCCAACCCACTGTATGTATTTTCTGCTCTTCTGTTTTTTCAGCAATCAGTGTTCCGACTGTTCCATCAATAACACGATGGGCTTCATCTGCTGTCTCAAATAGAAATGGCTGGTCAAGCACCGCCATTTCAGGAATGAAAGAGGTGAGTACTGCGTTGGAGGCCGTAAACATGTCAATGGTACCCATTTGCGCACCCTCGTACATGTCTCTTTCATTACCCAGCTGCCCGCCTGCAAATACCTGTATGGTTATTCTTCCGCCGGTAGCCTTATTCACTTCTTCCGCAATGGCCAGGGCTCCCTTATGGAAATTGCTTCCATCCGGGTCCACCATTCCCAGTTTAAACGTAATGGCGTCTTTCTCAGGCTTTGCCTCCGGGACCGAATCTGCTTCTGTTTTCACATCTGAAACTCCTGCTGAAGTGGTTTCCGCATTCTTACCCTGCCCGCAGGCTGCCAGCATTCCGGCTGTTAATACTGTTGTCAACAATACTGCAATCTTCTTCATAATCAAATTCTCCTTCTGCTTTATCCTGTTTTATTTGTCCTGCTTTTTTTCGGGTGACACAGCCTTTCCCTGCTTCATCATCTCCTGAATCTGTGAATCTGAATATCCTGCCTCCTTTAGCAGCTCTATCGTGTTCTCACCAAGCTCCGGCGGCAGCCGTCTTAAAGGCACTGGTTGCCCATCATAGCGGTTGGCATGTCCGAGAACTTTCACCTCGCCTGCTACCGGATGATTCATGGTCATAAAACACTGGTTATAAACAACCTGCTCATCCTTTACAACGTCCTCATATTCATTAACCGGCGCATACCATATTCCTAACTCCTCAAATATTAACTCCCACTCATTTGTAGTTCTCTTTAACAATTCCCGGCATACCACCTTGTCAAATTCAATGCGGTTATCCATCTGATCCTTTGCCGAAAAACCTTCCAGCGCGCCTGGTGTAAATGCCTGTTCCAAATTCTCAAAGGAGGTAAGGGAGAGTGTAATGTATTTATCTGCTGTCTTATAGATTCCATAGGGTGACTGATGAATCCTGGTCGATAAACCGGTATCTGCTCTCGGTGTAAGCGTCCCACCATTCAGATAATATCCAATAGGTTCAATCTGAAGATCCAGAGCTGACCCCAGCAGGCTTGCCTCAATGCGGTGTCCCTTCCCGGTCTTATCACGGTCATACACGGCAGCGGTAATGCCCAGGGCTGCCAATATAGCCCCGTGCTGATCCACCAGCGCTGTCCCTGTAGGCATGGGAGGATGATCTCCCGGTCCTGCCAATGCCGCCAGTCCGCTCATTCCCTGTATGAGAAGATCCTGCCCCGGCTTTCTCACCTTGGGTCCACTGGAACCATAACCCGTACAGGAGCAATAGATGACTCCAGGGTTTAATTTTTTCAATTCTTCATATCCCAAACCCAGTTTATCCATAACTCCAGGCCGGAAGTTTTCCAAAATCACATCATACCCCTTATCACGGACCAGCCTGTAGATGGTCTCCCGTCCCTCGTCAGACTTTAAATCCAAAGCAACCCCTCTTTGATTGCGGTTCGCCATGAGGTAGAAAACGCTGACCCCATTTTTGTACGTATTGCAACCGGACCAGCCCCTCTCATAAGCACCCCTGCAAGACTCTACCTTTACCACATCGGCTCCCAAATCCGTCAATGCCTGTGCTGCTGACGGCCCCTGCAGATAATGGGTAAAACTAAGAACCTTTACTCCTTCTAACATTCTGAACATTCCCCTCCTTTTAATATTTTTACAGATTATAAACGTTTATAATTTCTTTCTTAAAAAAATCCGAAGAATAAACACTACGCTTCGAATCAAACATTTAAAATTATAAACGTTTATAATTTTATGTTTTTAAAATAACACACATAGATTGTATTGTCAATAGTTCTTTGTCAGATTTTTTATTTTTATAATATTTGGTTATCTGTTTTTGTCTAAGTTTCACAAACAGGTATCCCCTCTTATATCGCATACTGACTGCCGAACAACAAGCTCTCCTCTTAGACGGGCGGGAGGAGCAGGGCTGTTGCCAGCTATACATTCAAGGAGATAATCCACACCTCCCTTAGCCATCACATCCTCCGGCTGACGAAAACTGGTGAGAGGCGGCATCATAAGTGAGGCCATTGAAATATCATCATAGCCGGTAACCGAAAAATCTCCGGGGATCGAAAGTCCGCAATCACTAGCCGCACTATATGCGCCAAAACACAGCATATCATTGGCTGCTATTAAAGCAGTGGGTCTGTCCCTGCCTTCAAGTACCTTCCGTATCCTCATATAGGAATCCTGTATGTCCTTTATATCAAAAATAAACTGCTTGGCGCATTGTTCCAACCCATGTTCTCTCAATGCCTCCATGGTACCCTCAAACCTCTCCTGATAAATCTGATTCTCAAAGCCCAGGTAAGCAGCGCAGATATTTTTATGGCCCTTTCCGATTACATATTTCGTCACTGTATATGCTCCATAAAAATTATCACTGGGAATACAATTTGCAATTCCTTTAAAGCTTCTATTCAGGAATACATACGGAATACCGGCATTATCAAACCCACGAAAATGCTCTATATGCCTTGAACAGGGCAATATAATCACACCATCCACATTCCGCTTTTTAAGGGTATCAACCAGACGCTTCTCCTTATTTAAATCTTCATTGGAATTACAGAGCAAAATCATATATCCCTTTTTTTCTGCATATTCCTCAATGCTCTTAGCTACCTTTGGATAATATGGGTTGGTAATATCCGGTACAATTAACCCCAATGTATCTGTACTTCCTATCTTAAGGCTTCTGGCCGAATAATTTGGCTTATAATCCAGCTCCCTGACCGCGGACAATACCTTTTCCATGGTCTTCGGTGTGATATTTTCTTTATTTGCAAGGGCACGGGACACCGTACAGATAGATACCCCAGCCAGTTTTGCAACATCCTTAATCGTTGCCATCTTCCATCCCCCAAATTGTAAACGTTTATAATTAAACACTACCATTTGTTTCTTAAACTGTCAAGAATTTCCCTGCTGTGGGGGGGATATTTTATATTGAACTATTTTATTGTTCAAAAAGGCCGTCCCGAAATTGCCAAAATCTCAAACCGGCATTTTCAGGACAGCCTGTTATAAAATTATATGTATCACGCCTCTACACGGCCCCAAACTTCTCCTGAGCATCCAGCACATACTGCACATAGAAGGCAGCTCCGTTCACCAGAGCATCCTCATCCAGATCAAAGCGTTCATTATGAAGGGAATAGCAGCAATCCTTTGACTCGTTGCGGCATCCTACAAAAGCGTAAACCCCTGGAAATTTTTCCAGAAAGTAGGAAAAATCCTCACCGCCCGGCGTGCCTGCATATTTTACCAGTCCCTTGTCGCCCAGGATTTTCCTGACGGACTCCGCCGCAATCCCGCTGCAGTACTCGTCATTGATCGTTGCCGGGATATCAGAATAATAGTCAAACTCATATTCAGCCCTGTAAGCTTCACAGGTGCTCTTTATGATACGCTCAATCATACCCGGCAGTTCCTTCTGGAGCTTGGGATTGAAGGTGCGCACCGTACCGCTGAGCTCAGCTGTCTCGGCAAAAACATTGGCCATGGTACCGGAATGGAAGGTACAGATGCTGACCACCACCGTATCCATGGGGCTGGTCTCCCGGCTGGCAATACTCTGAAGGGCATCCACTACCTTTGCCCCCACATAAATGGGATCCACCGCGTACTGGGGCATGGCGCCGTGTCCGCTTTTCCCGATAATCTTAATATTCATGAAGGAAGCCGATGTATAGCGGGGACCTGGATCCACGGAGATGGTGCCGCTCTCCAGGTACGGGAATATGTGCATGCCCGCCACCGTATCCAGCTTTCCCACCTTTCCGGACTCCAGCACCTTTACCGCGCCGTTGGTCAGTTCCTCCGCCGGCTGGAAGATAAGTTTTACCGTGCACTTAAGCTCATCCTGATGTTCTGCCAGAACCCTGGCCGCTGTCAGAAGCATGCTGATATGTGCGTCATGTCCGCAGGCGTGCATGACGCCCTGGTTCTGGGAACAGTAGGGAAGATTCTTAACCTCCCGGATGGGAAGCGCGTCGATATCGCAGCGCAGGCCAATCACCGGCTGGTCCTCTTTTCCTTTCAGGGTGGCAATGGTGCCGGTTCCCGCCACCTCCTCATAAGGAATCCCCATCCCGGCAAGTTCATCCCGGATCCGTCCTGCTGTCTCCACCTCCTTCCAGCTCAGCTCCGGATGCTTATGGAATTCCCGCCGCATACTGACGGCATAATCATGATATTTCCCAACTTCTTCTATTACGTTCACAGTCAAAATCCTTTCTTACTAAATTTCTTCTTACAGGATTGCCCTTTTTTATATACCTTTTTATATCCCCTCTTATATACCCTTTTATATGCCCTTTTATATGCCTTATTTATACCTTTTTATTTTACCTGCTTCACAGGTACGCCGGTTAAAACGGACCATAACCAATCTGAACAGCCACAAACAGAAAGATTAACTGCAGAATCAGGAAAAGTCCATGTAAAGGCAGGATAAACTTATACCAGCTCTTTAACGGTACCTTGCCAAGCGACAGGTAGATAAGCAGCGTTCCGTTGGTAAACCAGAAGGTATTGGATATACCGTCGCCAAACTGGAACGCCAGTACGGCTGTCTGCCTTGTAATATGCAGCATATCAGCCCATGGAACCATAATTGGCATGACCGCGGTGGCCTGTCCTGAGCCTGATGGAATCA